>OLYC01001286.1_pt1 | contig 17704 bp, 14 predicted proteins | sample 1674271 | NCBI WGS metagenome assembly OLYC01 (sample SAMEA103958154, study PRJEB25191) | human gut metagenome
AATTATAATATACCAATTTGTACGCAGCATTTCAACCGGAACATAGATATTTGAAAGGGGTGTTTTTATTATGATAAGCCTGAACGGGCGCGACCTTACCATAGAGCAGGTTATAAGGGTCACGCGGGGTTACGAGGAAGTAAAAATAGCGGAGGAGGCCAAGGCGCCTATGGATAAGGCCCGCGCCTACGTTGAAGAAAAGGTGGCGAGCGGCGCGGCGATATACGGCCTTACTACGGGCTTTGGCAAATTTCAGGATAAGTATATCTCCATCCACGATACGGCAACGCTGCAAAGGAACCTTATAGTGTCCCACGCATGCGGCATGGGCGAACCGTTTGCCGAAGATATTACACGCGGAATAATGCTTTTAAGATGCAACGCGCTCTGCCGCGGCAATTCCGGCATACGCAGAAGCACGGTTGAAACGCTTATAGCAATGCTCAACGCGCGCGTGCATCCCATAATACCGCAAAAGGGCAGCCTTGGCGCGAGCGGAGACCTTGCGCCCCTTGCGCACATGGTGCTGGTTATGATAGGCGAGGGCGAGGCCGTGTATAACGGCGAACGCATGAGCGGCGCGGAAGCAATGGCGCGGGCGGGCATACCAACGGTGGAGCTTGCCGCAAAGGAAGGGCTTGCGCTGATAAACGGCACGCAGGTTATGACAAGCACGGGACTGCATGCGCTTTACGGGGCGACGCAGCTTGCAAAAACCGCCGATATTGCCGCCGCAATGACCGCGGAGGCACAGCTTGGCATAACCAAGGCGTTTGACGCGAAGGTGCATGAGCTGCGCGGGCATAAGGGGCAGATGGATTGCGCCGCAAACATAAGAAAGCTGATAGACGGCAGCGGCCTTTGCGCCGCCGTGCAGCAGGGCAAGGTTCAGGACGCATACTCAATCCGCTGCGTGCCGCAGATACACGGCGCGAGCCGCGATGCGATAGAATACGTCCGCGCGGCAGTTTCCCGGGAAATAAATGCCGTTACGGATAATCCCATAATATTCCCCGATGATGACGACGCCATATCCGGCGGCAATTTCCACGGCCAGCCCATGGCGCTTGCGTTCGATTTTCTCGGCATTGCGCTGAGCGAATACGCAAACGTATCGGAAAGAAGGCTTGAGCGCATGGTCAACCCGCAGCTTTCAAACGGCCTGCCCGCATTCCTTACCAAGAACGGCGGCCTCAATTCCGGCTTTATGATAGCGCAGTATTCGGCCGCAAGCATGGTTAGCGAAAACAAGGTTTATGCGCATCCCGCAAGCGTTGATTCAATCCCCTCAAGCGCCAATCAGGAGGACCATGTGAGCATGGGCACCACCGCCGCGCGCAAGGCGGGCATGATACTGGACAATGCCGAAAAGGTTATAGCCATTGAGCTTTTTGCGGCGTTTCAGGCGCTGCATATGCGGGGCGAAGCAAAGCTTGCGCCCGCAACAAAGGCCGTTTGGGACGAAATGCGCAGGGTTGTGGAGCCGATAGAGGACGACGTTGTTATGTATCCGCGGCTTAACGCGGTTGAAAAGCTGGTGCGCAGCGGCGCGATAGTACGCGCGGCGGAAAGCGCATGCGGCGAACTTAACTGACAATAAACAGGAGGAAGCAAAATGGACAACACAGCAATAAAGAACGCAATGACCATAAGGCTGGACAATGTTCTGCCGGAATACCCGAAATTTGTTGAAGGCATACGCCGCGCGCCGGATAGGGGCTTCCGCCTTACAAAGGCGCAGGCCGAAACCGCGCTGAGGAACGCGCTGAGATACGTTCCGGAGGAGCTGCACGCGGAACTTGCGCCGGAATTCATGGAGGAGCTCGTTACCCGCGGGCGCATTTACGCATACCGCTTCCGCCCGGAGGGACGCATTTACGGTAAGCCCATAGACGAATACAGGGGCAACTGCATAGAGGGCAAGGCGTTCCAGGTGATGATGGACAATAACCTTGATTTTGAAATAGCCCTTTATCCCTATGAGCTTGTAACATACGGCGAAACGGGCAGCGTTTGCCAGAATTGGCTCCAGTATAGGCTTATAAAGAAATACCTTGAGCAGCTTACCGAAAACCAAACGCTTGTTGTGGAATCCGGCCATCCGCTTGGGCTGTTCCCCTCCCGTCCGGAAGCGCCGCGCGTAATAATCACAAACGCGCTTATGGTGGGCATGTTCGATAATGCGCACGACTGGGAAGTGGCCGAGGAAATGGGCGTTGCCAATTACGGGCAGATGACCGCCGGCGGCTGGATGTACATTGGGCCGCAGGGCATAGTTCACGGCACGTTCAATACAATACTCGGCGCGGGGCGCAAATTTTTGGGCATTGCGGAAACGGACGATCTGCACGGGCATATGTTCGTATCCAGCGGCCTTGGCGGCATGAGCGGCGCGCAGCCCAAGGCGGCGAACATAGCAAACGCCGTGGGCGTATTTGCGGAGGTTGATTACAGCCGCATAAAGACAAGGCTTGACCAGGGCTGGGTGGATAAGGTAAGCGGAAACCTTGACGAGGTGTTCGCATGGGCGAAGGCCGCGCTTGAGGCGCAGCAGGGGCTTTCCATAGCATACCACGGCAACATAGTGGATTTGCTTGAATACGCCGTGAAGAACAACATACACATTGACCTTTTGAGCGACCAAACCTCCTGCCACAATGCCTATGAAGGCGGCTACTGCCCCGTTGCGCTCACGTTTGAGCAGCGCACGGAAATGCTGCATACGGACAGGGACAGGTTTATAAAGCTGGTTGATGAATCGCTGCACCGCCATTTCCATGCAATACAGGCGCTGTGCGCGCGCGGAACGTATTTCTTTGATTACGGCAACAGCTTTATGAAGGCCGTGTACGACAGCGGCGTTAAGGAAATATCCAAAAACGGCTACGACGAAAAGGACGGCTTCATATTCCCCTCCTACGTTGAGGACATAATGGGGCCGGAGCTTTTCGATTACGGCTACGGGCCCTTCCGCTGGGTATGCCTTTCCGGCAAGGGCGAGGATTTGGACAAAACCGACGCCGCCGCGATGAGCTGCATTGACCCCAACCGCCGCTTCCAGGATAGGGACAACTATATTTGGATACGCGATGCGAAGAAGAACAGGCTTGTTGTGGGCACGCAGGCAAGGATACTCTATCAGGATGAGCTGGGCAGGATGCGCATTGCGCTTAAATTCAACGAAATGGTGAGAAACGGCGAAATAGGCCCCGTAATGCTCGGGCGCGACCATCACGACGTTTCCGGCACCGATTCCCCCTTCCGCGAAACCAGCAACATTAAGGACGGTTCAAACGTTATGGCGGATATGGCGGTGCAGTGCTTCGCGGGCAACGCCGCGCGCGGCATGAGCCTTTGCGCGCTGCATAACGGCGGCGGAGTTGGCATAGGCAAGGCCATAAACGGCGGCTTCGGGCTGGTGCTGGACGGCAGCGAAAGGGTGGATGGCATAATCCGCTCCGCCATGAGCTGGGACGTTATGGGCGGCGTTGCAAGGCGGAGCTGGGCGCGCAACGCGCACGGCATGGAAACGGCAATGGATTACAATGCCCGCCGCGCGAACGAAGGCCATATAACAATACCCTATATTGTTAACGACGGCATAATCGAAAAGGCCGTTGCCGATAAAATGAACAAATAAACCCGAAAGGACAGCTAAAACAATGGAAAGAATAGTTGAATGCGTACCCAATATAAGCGAAGGCAGAAGGAAGGACGTTATAGAGGCCGTGGTGAACGAGATCCGCTCCACGCCAAACGTAATGCTGCTTGATTATTCAAGCGACGAAAGCCACAACCGCTCCGTTATAACCTTCATGGGCGAACCTGAGGCCGTTGTTGACGCGGCGGTGAAGCTTGCCAAAAAGGCGGCGGAGCTTATTGACCTGACAAAGCATACGGGCGAGCATCCCCGCATGGGCGCGGTGGACGTTATTCCGCTTATCCCCATTCGCGGCATCACAAAGGAAGAAACCGTTGAGCTTTCCAAAAAGCTGGGCGAGCGCGTTTGCATTGAGGCCGACATTCCCGTTTTCCTTTATGAGGACAGCGCCTCCGCACCCAACCGCACCAACCTTGCCGCAATACGCAAGGGCCAGTTTGAGGGCATGGCGGAAAAGGTGCAGCAGGACGAATGGGCGCCGGACTTCGGCGGCAGGCGCATTCACCCCACGGCGGGCGTTGTGGCCGTCGGCTGCCGTATGCCGCTTGTTGCGTTCAATATAAACCTTTCAACGAGCGATGTTTCAATCGCCAGCAAAATCGCGAAGATAATCCGCCGCTCCTCCGGCGGGCTGGACTGCGTTAAGGCGCTGGGCATAATGCTTGAGGACAGGAACATTGCCCAGGTTTCAATAAACATGACCGATTTCAGCCGCACCCCGCTTTACCGCGTGCTTGAAATGGTTCGCTTTGAGGCGGCGCGTTACGGCGTGCATGTTACAGGCACGGAGATAATCGGCCTTACGCCCATGCGCGCGCTGGTGGACTGCGCGGAATATTATCTGCAAATAGAAGGCTTCAATGCGGATAAGCAGGTGCTTGAAAACTACATTCAGTAAAAAGGAGCGACCATGCCTACACTTATTTATAACATAGGCACGCTGCAAACCCCTTCGGGCAGCTTCCCCCACGCGGGGGCTGCCCAGGGCGAAAACAGGAAATATCATAATGCCGCCGTGCTTTGCGATGGCGGCGTTATAAAGGCCGTGTACGAAAACGGCGCCCTGCCCGAGGTGGGCGCGGATACCCAAACCATAGACGCACAGGGCCGCCTTGTTACGCCCGGGCTTATAGACGCGCATACCCACCTTGTGTTCGGCGGCTGGCGGCAAAACGAAATTCCGTTAAAGCTTAAAGGCGCGGGGTATTTGGACATACTGCGCGCCGGCGGCGGCATACTTTCAACCGTGCGCGCAACAAGGGAGGCAAGCGAGGAGGAGCTTTTTGAAAAGAGCCGCGCCTTCCTTGACGAAATGCTTGCGCAGGGCGTTACGACCGCTGAGCTGAAAAGCGGCTATGGGCTGGATAAGGAAACGGAGCTGAAGCAGCTTAGGGTCATAAAAAGGCTGAATGAAGCCCATCCGATGGATGCTGTGGCTACGTACCTTGGCGCGCACGCCATACCCGAAGAATACGCGCTCAGGAGCGGCGAATATATAGACTTTATAATAAGCGATATGCTGCCCGAAATAAAGCGCCAAGGATTGGCGGAATTCTGCGACGTGTTCCTTGAAACGGGTGTATTCGGCGTGGAAGAAAGCCGAAGGCTGCTCACCGCCGCGCGGGAAATGGGCTTTGGGCTGAAAATACACGCCGACGAGATAGACGAGCTTGGCGGCAGTCAGCTTGCGGGCGAGCTTGGCGCGGTGAGCGCGGAGCATCTTATCGCCACGGGGGAGCGCGGCATGGAGGCCTTGGCCCGCGGCGGGGTGATAGCGGCGCTTTTGCCCTGCACCTCGCTTTATCTGAACAAATCCTTTGCACGCGCACGGGACATGATAGCGCGCGGCATACCCGTTGCGGTTGCTACGGACTTCAACCCCGGCAGCTGCCCTTCGCTCAACATCGGCCTTTGCATGACGATGGCGTATCTTAAATACCGCATGACGCCGGAGGAGATACTTTCCTCCGTTACGATAAACGCCGCGTGCGCCGTAAATCGCGGCGGGAGCATCGGCACAATAGAGCCGGGCAAGCAGGCGGACATGGTGATATGGAACGCGGAGGATATGGAGATGCTGTGCTACCGCATGGGCAGCAATCTTGCGGGCACGGTAATTAAGAATGGCGCGATAGTCAAAAATAATATATAATATTCTGGTAAGGCCTTGTGCCGAAGGAGAGAACATTTATGCTAAGCGAAATGAAGATAAACGATTATATAGACCTGCTTGCAAGCGACGCGCCCGCGCCCGGCGGCGGCAGCGCAAGCGCCCTTTGCGGCGCGCAGGGAGCGGGGCTGTGCGCAATGGTTGCGGCGCTGACGCTCGGCAAAAAGAAATACGAGGAGCATCAGGAGCTGTGCCGCGATGTTTACGAGCAGGCACGGACGCTGTCCGAGCGCATGTGCGCGCTGATAGACGAGGATACGGAGGCGTTCAACCGCGTTTCCGCCGCGTTCAAGCTGCCAAAGGCTACGGATGGGGAAAAGGCCGCGCGCAAGGCCGCCATTGCGGAAGCTACGCTCGGCGCGACAATGGTTCCGCTCGATACGCTGTACCGCGCGCACGACGGGCTGGAGCTTGCGAAGATGCTTATAGGCAAAAGCAACACGAACTGCGCAAGCGATATAGGCGTTGCGGCGCTTAACCTGGTAAGCTGCGCATGCGGCGCATGGCTGAACATACTTATTAACCTTGGCGGCATAGCGGATGCGGAAAAGGCGCGTGAGATACGCGAAAAAGGCCAACATGTGCTTGCCGAATGCGAAAGCATGGGCGGCGATATATATGCGGCCATATTGAAACAGACGGAGGAATAACAAATGAGGGAGCTTCGCGGGGCGGAAGCGGCAAATGCGATATGCACAGATGCAATGCGGCAGACAGCCGAGCTTATCGAGCGCGGCATAGCGCCGTGCCTTGGCGTTGTGCGCATAGGCGACGACGCGGCGGACGCGGCATACGAGCGCGGCATAAGGAAGCGCTTTGACGCGGCGGGCGCAAATGTGGAAAGCATTTGCCTGAGCGCGGACTGCACGCAGGAAGAAGCCGAAGAAGCCATAGCGAAGCTTGCCGCGGACGATTCCGTGCACGGCATATTGCTATTTATGCCCCTGCCTAAGCACCTTGACGCGGACAGGCTGCGCACGCTGATACCGGCCGAAAAGGACGCGGACGGCGCAAACCCGCTGAGCGCGGGGCTGCTTATTGGCGGGCGGGACTGCTTCGCCCCATGCACGGCGGAGGCCGTGATAAGGCTTATTGAGCATTATAAAATAGACCTTGGCGGCAAAAACGTATGCATAATAGGCCGCAGCAATGTTGTGGGCAAGCCGCTTGGGCTGCTGCTGCTCGGCAAAAACGCAACGGTCACCGTTTGCCACACAGCGACGCGGAACCTTGCCGCGCATACGCTGAATGCAGACATAATTATAGCCAGCGCGGGAAAGCCGGAGATGATAACGGCGGACATGGTTGCGGAGCGGAGCGTACTTATAGACGTTGGCATAAACACCGTGAACGGCAAGCTTTGCGGCGACATTGCCGCCGAGGCCTGCCAAAAGGCCGCGGCATATACCCCCGTGCCGGGCGGCGTGGGCGCGCTTACAACCGCCGTGCTGCTGATGCACACCGTGCAGGCGGCAATGCGGGCGCAAAAAGAATAAGGAGGACTTCACCATGAAGCGAACGATAGCTATATTTGCACTTATATTTGCGGCGGCAATGCTGCTTGCGGGGTGCAAAAAGGAACCCTTGCCCACGGTATATACGGTTTATTCATACGGCGCGCCGTATACCATAGATACGGAAGGCCGCACCATATCAGACGGAACGTACACCTACGGCTACGAATACGCCGCATCAGGCAGCAGCGTGAGCTTCACCTATCCCGACGGGAACGTATACAGCGCGGGCATACAGTCTGCTAACAGCAGCGGGGCCGGCGGCGTGAGCGCGGGAACGATAAGCGCGGACTATGATTACAACAGCGGCTATACCGACCCGCTTTCCCTGTGCTATGCGCTCACCTCCCCGCGTGAGACGAAAAGAGCAGCTTCCTCCGGCAGCAATCATCCGTTTGTGGCGCTGCTGCTTTGCGGCGTTGGCATATTCAATCTTGCCGCGCCCAAGGTGAGCTGGTATCTAAGCTACGGCTGGCGCTTTAAGGACGCCGAGCCGAGCGACGCGGCAATAACCCTCAGCCGCATAGGCGGCGCAATCGCCGTAGTGATAGGCGTTATAATGCTGATAGCTTAAGGAGGTAAATCCACCATGAAACGGACAACGGCAATATTCGCCCTGATATTCGCGGCGATATTGCTTATTGCAGGGTGCAAAGCCAGTCAGGTATATACCGTTTATTCAAAGGGCGTTACGTACACGGTGGATAAGGCGGAGCAAACCATAACGGACGGCAAGGATATATACAAATACGAATGCGACCCGTCCGACGGCGGCGGGTACACGGTGAAATTCATCTATCCCGACGGCAACGCCTATACCGTTGTCAGCCACGAATTACAGGAGGACTTCGACCCCGGCTGCGGCTACGTTGACCCGCTTGAGCTTGACGATGTGTTCGTAAACAGAGAGTAAAAAACTACCCCGGCAGGGATTCCCGCCGGGGCTTTTTGTTTCGCTAATGGCAAAGCGATTGGTTATCAGTTGAGTTTGTTTTTCTTATTCTTGCGGTTCAGCAGCCGGCCTGCGAACATGAATGCCGCGAATACTATCAAATACCACACGTTCTCCATGCCGTGGCCTACTATGCAGGCATATACCATGAACAGGCTGCATATTATGCCAAGCGCGGGCAGTACGAAGCGACGGAATGCCTTTTCGTCCTTCTCCTTCTTCATCCATGCTATGAAAATGGGGATATAGAGAAGATATATGGTGATTATGGGCAGCTCCGAGGAATCGAACACGAAGGGGCCGCTCCACGTTCCCGCAAGGCAGGCAAGATAGAAATACATGCCCCAGAAGCCGGTAATAAGCAGCGCGAATATGGAAGCGTTGTTAGGCATGTTGGTTTCGGGGTCAACCTGGGCAAACACCTCCGGACGGGGGCCTTCGCCGCGCACAGCCAGCGCGTACATGCCGCGCGTGCAGCCCAGCATAAGGCCGTTCATGGTGCCTATGCAGGAAATGGCTATGAACAGGTTAAGTATGTTGCCCAATACGTTGCCGAATATGTTGGTGAAGGCGGTGGTTGCGCCGTCCGTCATAAGGGTTTCTACCGTTGCGCCGCCGGCAACGCCCACGTAGTACGCAATGTATACTGAAATTATGATTATGCCGCCGATTACGAGCGCCTTAGGCAGGTTGCGCTTGGCGTCCTTCAGTTCGGAATTTATGCTGGTTGCAATTATCCAGCCTTCGTATGCAAAGGCCGTTGCGCAAACGGCGCTGAGCAGCAGGGAGCTTGTGCTTGCATCGCCGGGGAGAAGATCCTTTGCCGCGGCAAAGTTGTTCACCAGCATGTGCGTGGGGCTGACAAGGCCGACTATTATGCCAACAACAGCCATGAGCCCGAGAGGTATAAGCTTTATCACGGTGGTGGAAGTCTGAATCTTGCCGGCAAGCTTGGGGGAGATGGCGTTCACGAAGTACGCGCAGCACATATAGAACATCATCAGCGCAATGCACTCCGGCCCTATCACGCAGCCGCCTTCGGCCGCGGGGATTACGAGCGGGAAATCGGGCCAGCAGGACGTGATGAAAACGAGGGTATAGCGCGCGCTGAGCCAGCTGAGAACGCTGGTGAGCGTGGGGTAATAAATGGTGCTCATGAACCAGCCCACATAGTAGCCGTACTTGCCGCCTACCGTGGCCTCGGCATAGTCAACTATGCCGTTCACCTTAATGTATTTCTGCGCCATCATGGCGAACGCCAGTATGCACACCAGCATTATTACGCCGCCGATTATCCACGCCAGTATGCCCAGCGGAAGGTCGCCGTCGGTCTTTTGCAATATGGTCTGCGCCTTAAAGAATACGCCCGAGCCTATAACGATGCCTACTACCATGCAGATAGCCGTAAATAGACCGTATTTTTTGCTCAGCTTCGACGTGGATTCCATGCCTGATACCTCCGATATTGTATAATTAAAAATTTATAAGTTGTCCGACAATAAGCTGCACATTTGACATCTTATCCGACAACTAATTATACAGATTATACATAGTCAATATGTCGATGTCAATATAAAGTTTACATTTACGCCGCAATATTATATATTATATACTTCAATCGGTGGAGGATTGGGTGCAGGTTGGTTCCTTTTAACTCCCTCAGTATATTCGCTTACGCTCATAGCCAGCTCCCTCGAAGAGGGAGCCTTTGGGATGTGCCTTACAAGCTTACATATAGCCTCCCTGTCGAGGGAGGTGGGTTTTGCGAAGCAAAAGCCGGAGGGAGTTAGCCTGCCCTGAAAGGGGAGGTGGATGCGAGCAAAGCGAGCAGACGGAGGGGTTGAACCGGGGCTGCGCATGTTTACGTCAACCCCTCAGTCAATCCGCCTCACGGCGTATTGCCAGCTCCCCGGCCGGGGAGCCTTTTGGTGCGCCTTACAACCTCACCCGTTCACACGCCTTTGGCGTATTTCACATGGCGAAGCCATATTTCACTGCGCATCAGCGCAATTTCACCCTGCGCAAGCAGGATTTCACTGCGGACGAAAGTCCGCTTTACCCCATCCCCACCACCTCCGCGCCGATATTTTCTATGAACGCGCGGTCGTGCTCTGCTATCAGCATGGTGGGGCGGTTCTTCTTTATCAGCTCCTCAAGCTGTATGCGGCTTAGCAGGTCTATGTAGTTGAGCGGTTCGTCCCATATGAAAACATGCGCGCTTTGGCACAGGCTTGCCGCAAGCAGCACCTTTTTGCGCTGGCCCGCGGAGTAGCTTTGCATGTCCTTTTCAAACTGCACGCGCGGAAAGTCCATCTTGCGCAATATGGTCAAAAACAGGCTGATGTCCGCGCCCATGCGCCTTGCGTAGTCCGCCGCCATGCCGCTCAAGAAGGACGTGTCCTGCGGCACATAGGAGGCCGTGACGCCGCTTGGCAGCTTCAAAAGCCCCGTGTACGGCACATATGCCGCGCCGTGCATATCGCAGCCGGCAAGCCTTGCCGCGGCCTTTATAACGCTCGATTTGCCGCAGCCGTTGCGCCCCGCAAGGGCTATTATATCGCCCGCCCTCAGCTCAAAGGACAGGTTAGCGAATATCCGCCGCTCTCCGTAGCTCAGGCTCAGCTCCCGCGCCTCTATTATGCGCTGCGCCTGCGTGCCGCGCGTGTGTATTTTCAGCTCCTCGCTGCATTCTATGTTCCTGAGCAGCGCTTTCTTTTCCTCTATGGCGTTCTGCTGCCGCCGCTCTATGTTTTTGCGCCGCTGCTGCATTTTGCGCGATTGCTCGCCTATGTATGCCCTGCCGCCCTTTATATATTTATCGCGGTTGGGAATATCGCCTATCTTTTCGCCCTCAACCCTGTCCGCCCATGCCGCGGTGTGCCGCGCGGCCTCCGAAAGGCGGCGTATGTCGCCCATAAGCCTTTCGTTTTCGCCCTGCTCGTAGGCGTCCTGCCGCCGCTTATTCTCCCACCATTGGGAAAAATTGCCCTTTGTAACGGTTATGTCCGCGCGGTTGATGGAAAGTATATGGTCAACACAGCCGTCAAGGAACGCGCGGTCGTGGCTGACGAGTATGAAGCCCTTCTTCCCGTTCAGATACTCCGCCACCTGCGCGCGCCCCTCCGCGTCAAGATGGTTTGTCGGCTCGTCTATAAGCAGGAAGCGGTTGCGCCTTAGGAACATTCCGGCAAGCATAAGCTTCGTCCGCTCGCCGTGGCTCAATGTATTAAACGGGCGGTACAGCGCGCCCGCGTCCACGTTCAGGCGGTTTGTTTCGCGCAGTATCTCCCATTCCTCGGCATCGGGGCAAACGGAGGCTACGCAGTCCATTGCAAGCGCGTCCGGCTCAGCTACGTCAAAGGGAAAATAATCGAATTCCACGCTTGAAGCTATGCTTCCGCGGTAATCGTATTCCCCCATAAGCAGCTTCAAAAACGTGGTCTTGCCGCGCCCGTTGCGCCCTACGAACCCCAGCTTCCAATCCGTATCTATTGCAAAGGAAACGTTTTCAAATATATTGTCGTAGCTGCCCTCATAGCAGAACGTTAATGAGCTTACGGAAATTTGAGACATAAAAAATCCTCCTTCCTTCGGCCGAAAATCAGCCTTGGCGGGAGGGTGCGGCGGAGCAGGGCGGCCCGTGGGATATAAAAATACCCCAAGGCCGAACGAAGCATACGCAAGGATTTCCGCAAAAAAGAACGCACCCATCCGCGCCGCCGGTTTTAAGCCGAACGGCAAACGGTTTAATCAATACGCTTTTATAATGCGAAAATCAGTTGCGCATCCCTTCATCTCCTTCGGGTTATATTGGTTTTATTGTAAGTTAAGTTTAGCCGCCTGTCAAGCGTGGGGAAGCTTTGTAACGCTTATCCATTCGCTGCCGGGGGTGAACGCGGCAAGCTCGTCGCAGGTAAGCTCAATTGCGCTGTTGCCGCTGCCGCAGGCGGGAAAAACGGTTTCAAACCGCCTGAGCGACTCATCAAGATATACCTTCACGCCTTCGGGCAGCGCAAACGGGCAAACTCCGCCCACGGCGTGGCCCGTCATGGCAAGCGCCTCATCGGCGGTGAGCATCTTTGCCTTGAAGCCGAATTGCGTCTTAAAGCGGGCGTTATCCACCTTCACGTCCCCTGCCATAACTATTATCATGCAGCCTTCGCCCATGTGGAAAGAGAGGGACTTGGCTATACGCGCTCCTTCAACGCCCAGCGCCTGCGCCGCCAGCTCCACCGTTGCGCTTGAATGGTCAAGCTCCATTACCCTGCCCGCCGCGCCGAAGCGGGCAAGGTATTCCTTTACTTTTGCTATTGATGACATATTATGCCTCAGTCCACGTCGTAGAACACTTCCTTGGGCCTTTCGTCCAGCTGGAAGGGGTTGCGCATTATGCTCTTGAGAGTCTTAAACGCGGTTGAATAATAAAATCCGTCGCAGATGCGCTCATCGGTAACGGCGGTATAGCTTATGAAGCGCTTTTCGGCTATCTGCCCGTCGGGCTGGATCTCAAGCTTTCTCTGCTTGGGGCCGAAGGAGAGGAACACGGGCACGTTGCCGAAATCATACAGATGATGGAATATGGGCGGTATGCCCAGCGAACCCATGCTGGTTATGAACATGCTGCCATGGAAGGGGCTTAGATCGGTAAGCTTTTTGGGCAGCAAACCGAAATAGTCCAGCAGTTTAAGGAACCACACGGCGAATTTGAGGAACAGGCCGGGAATGTGGCTCAGTATTCTTGCGGTATTGTCCATGCTTGAATCCGATCCGCTGCGGGCAAACTCTATCTCCTTCCGGAAAAGGTTATATATATCGGTAGCGGTGGCCTCGCGCTCTGGGCGGATCTTTATTACGGTTTCCGAAGATTCCTTCTTCATTTCAAGCTTAACTGTCAGGTTTATTTCAATATTGTTACGCGCGTAAATCTTCTGCCCCGATATAAAGCGGTTTACCGCCGGCCTTTGGGACAGCGCGCGCACATATGCCGCCACCAGCACATGCATTATGCCGAACCCCGCAAGGCCCTCGTCCCTGCGCTTATGGCGAATGTAGCGCTCTATTTCATCGATATCAACGTTATCCACAAAAAAGTTGGATGCGCCGTTCCTGTTTACCATTATGTAGCTGGACACCCTGTACAGCGGGTCGAGCGAGCGCAGCAGCCGCCCGTCCTTCCTGTCGCCAAAGCGCCGTTTCCTGTTTTCTGCCATGATTAAAACAACCTCTATAATAAAAATAATTTCGCGGCGTTTCCGCCACTTTGCATTATAAGTTCCCCCGCGCCGTGTGTCAACGATTCGGGGAAAATTGAGGGGGCAAGCTGCGACTGAGGGGTTTAAACAAACAAAGAGGGGTATGGCACTGTACGCCGTGTTTGCACTGTAACAAAAGGCACCCTCATTGAGAGAGTGAAATTCAAAGTGAAATTTCGTGTGAAATCGTTTTGCAGGATTTTGCGGGCATAGCAAACCCAAAATAAGCAAAAAGCCCAGAAACTCTGAGCTTTTTTGGTGGTGGAGATAAGGGGACTCGTCCGGCGGCACTGGGGCAGTGCCGCCGCCAGCCCGGGGAACTAAAAAACCATTCACCGGATGGTTTTTTGCCTCGCTTTGCTCGGCCGTTCCCTTCAACCCCCTCCTTCTCTTATCCAAACTAAAATAGCGCCGCACCTGACGGTGCAACGCTATTTTGGCGGAGAAGGAGGGATTTGAACCCTCGCGCCAGTTACCCCAGCCTACTCCCTTAGCAGGGGAGCCCCTTACAGCCACTTGGGTACTTCTCCACGCGATGCTGTGTTGTTATTGGATGAGCGGGGATGTTGATCCTTCGGTATCCGCCAAGTAAGGCAAACTGCTCTGTCTTATTTGGCGGAGAGAGAGGGATTCGAACCCCCGGTGCCTTGCGACATCACTGGTTTTCAAGACCAGCTCCATAAACCACTCGGACATCTCTCCTCGTCCAGCTTTTGTATTATAGCAAAGCCCGCACGCGTTGTCAACAGGTTATAATGCAAAGACGCGGTTATTTGAATTGCACCATCAACTTTGACTGCATGTCAACCGGCAATCTTTCTGTATATAAAATCCGTAATGACAGAAAGCACAATAACAACCAATAAAAGCAGTATCAATGCCGGAATAAACAGAAGCAGAATCTTGAAGAAGTTGCCCTCGAGCGTTCCTTCGGAAATCACATTGGTAATCTCCATAAGCGCTGTAATAAGCCCAAACGCAACCGAGGAAAACAGATGAACCGAATGATATTTATCCTCCGCGGTAAAGTCGGTGCTTTTTCTTGTAAAGATACCCATAACAATCGAATAAATCAGCTTGGGTATCCAGCCTATCAGAAAGAAAATGAACGAAGTAAGGCTGTCCCCTTCCTCCGCAAGCGGGTCAGTATAGAACGCAAAATAGCATTGCAGTACAAAAAACAACGCTGCCGTTGTAATAACCATTTTTGCTTTTGCCCGCCGCAATTCTTCGCTATCAGCCCGCCTTGGCAAAGCATAAAGGGCGCAAATCAGCGTTGCAACAGGGCTAAGTCCATAGCAAATAACGTTCCTTATCAAATTGACCGATGCCGTACTGTTTTCAGTGGCGTACATCATGCCTATCACAATAAAAAAGACAAGGAAACCCGGAACAGACGCCAAGCACGCAAGCAGCCCGCCGATGACGCCGCCAGACCCGGTTGTCAATTCTCTTGATGAATCGTAACTGCCGGAAGCGACGGAGCCGAAGCCAATTAGCTCCGCACTGCTGTCGCTGCAATTTGTTTGAACTCTGTCGCCTCCCAGAACTCCGCTTGTTCGCCGGCTCTCCCCAACCTTTTGACCGTATTTATCGTGATGAATAACTTTCTCACCACTCAATGGACTATTCAGAACCCAGCTTTCACCAACTTTATTACCATAGGCATCATTATGTATAGTCTTTTTGCCGCCTAAAGCACCCTCTAGTTCCCAGCTTTCGCCGATTTTAGTGCCATTCTTATCATAATGGACGAGTTTGTCCCTGCCTAAAACGCCCTTTTCTAATCTAGTCTCCCCTATTTTATTGCCGTGGTCATCATAATGAACGGTTTTTTCGCTACCGAAGGCACTCTTTTCTATGCGGCTTTGCATTTGATATCTCCTCGCAAAATTAGCTTGTATTGTTATTATACAGTTTTTCCCGCGCGGCCGCAATAGTTTATTTGTCTATGAATATAAAAGCCTGCGGGTAGCCGCCGCTTATTACGCCGTAAGCCTTTTCGCCGGTATATTCGCCCTCAAGCGGGGTTATCTTGCGTGTGGACAGCGAATAGACATACGTCAGCTCGCCAAAGTCAAGCTCCCCCCGAATACGCATACCGCGCGTTTATGAACGATATTGAAAGGCCGGGGTTCACCGCCTCTTCCATGTTGCCGGGCGTCCTTGCCCATTCGCGCACGTCCTCGTACACCTTGGCAAACTGGCTCACCGTCAGCGGCAGCTCCTCCGCCTCCACGCCCTGCATCTGCTCCTTTTCCGTCTGCTTGACCTCCCCGCCGTCGGCAAGCTTGTATTCATATGTTTTCATCGCGCCGTTGTCGCAGGCGGCGTATTCAACCGTGCTCAGTTCCCCAGCGGAGTTTATCCATGACCTGAACACCGCTATCGGCATGTCCCCCGTCCCCGCGGCGATCCATTCGCGCCCCGCCCCGCAGCCGCACAGGAGCAGCATGCATAACCATATTATTATCGTCGTTGTGATGCGTTTCATGGTGTACCTCCTTGGAGTGTGGGTGTTTCGGAAGATATAGTTTCTTTGGCATTGGTTTAGCATTTTGGTTGATATTTATCAAGCTGTTTTAGAATACTTTTTTCATATTTGTATTGTTTTGTATTGTATGTTTATAGTATAATAAGCATATTAAGCAAAAAGGAGTACATGACATGAAGATTTTAATTGTTGGCGGCGTGGCAGGTGGCGCAACAGCCGCAGCGAGATTGCGCAGATTAAGTGAAGATAATGAAATAATTATGTTTGAACGCGGCGATCATATTTCTTTTGCAAATTGCGGTTTGCCTTATTATGTTGGCGGCGTTATAGGAAATGAATCCGACCTGCTGCTTCAAACTCCCGAAAGCTTCAGTGCAAGATTTAACGTTCAGGTAAGAACGCACCATGATGTTATATTTGTTTTGCCGGACAAAAAGCAAATACTTGTTCGTGATATAGACAATCACGCCGAGTATTTGGAAAGCTATGATGTGCTGCTGCTCTCACCCGGGGCAAAGCCAATCAACCCGTTCGGTGAAAATGCGCTGACGCTGCGTACTGTGCACGATGCGCTCAGGTTGCGCGAATTATGTGAAGGCAGCACCGGTCGCGGGCGTGCGCTGGTAATAGGCGGCGGTTTTATAGGCTTGGAAGCAGCCGAGAATATTGCTGCATGCGGTTTAAGCGTTACCCTCGTTGAAAAATCCGATCACGTTATGCCAAACATGGACCGCGAGATGACATTCCTCATAGAGAAAAAGCTGCATGACATGGGCATAGATTTGCGCTTAAAATGTGGGGTAAAACATTTGTGTAAGGGCAAAGCAATGCTGGATAACGATGAGTATATTGACTACGATATTGCCGTTTGCGCCGTAGGTACCCATCCCGATACAGATTTTCTGAAAGACTCCGGCATAGCGGTAACAGAGAAGGGCGCTATTTTGGTAGATGAACAGTTACATACCAGCCAGCCTCATATATATGCAGTTGGCGATGCCGTTGCCATCCCGCACATCGTTACGGGTAAAACGATGAATATACCTTTGGCCGGGCCGGCTAATCGTCAGGGCCGTCTGGCCGCAGATGCAATAATGGGCCGCGATGTCGTATATCCGGGCGCCCAAGGGGTAGCCATACTGAAGCTTGATGACATGACAATTGCCTCTGCGGGCGCAAGCGAAAATCTGCTCATCTCCGCAGGAATACCGTATACAAAAAGCTACACCCACTCTATGCCGCATGCCGGTTATTACCCCGGCGGGCGTATGATGAGCATTAAACTGCTGTTCACGCCCGACGGTAAAACGGCCCTCGGTGCGCAAATAGTAGGCTGCGAAGGCGTTGATAAGGCCATAGACTTATTTGCCGTTGCAATAAGCCATAGAATGAGCGTGTTCGAACTTGCCGAAATGGAGTTAAGCTATGCGCCCCCGTTTTCCTCCGCAAAAGCCCCCGTTAATATTGCCGGATATGTTGCATCAAACATTGCAGATGGAATGCATGAAGTGTTCTATGTAAGCGATATTCCCAATCTTGATCCCGCAAAGGATCTGCTTGTTGATATAAGGACGAGAAAAGAATATAATAAATGCGTTGATGATTTCGCAGATGCTTTGTTCCGATTTATCGTAAAATCCAGTCACAACAAAGCATTAGCT
>OLYC01001292.1_pt1 | contig 17647 bp, 13 predicted proteins | sample 1674271 | NCBI WGS metagenome assembly OLYC01 (sample SAMEA103958154, study PRJEB25191) | human gut metagenome
GTTATTGTTGAATATCAACTATTTACGATATCATTTTTTATCAAACCCACGCACAAAAAATATCAGTAAACAAAAAATAAAGCCAAAAACACAAACAAAAAATGACAGCATCAAGCAATGTTTCTCATCACTTTACGCTGCCATTTTTTTTATAAATACGCGTTGTATATCCAAACCTATTTTGTCTTGTCTAAAGCAAAATAGAAGGTTGTGCCTAATCCTTCTTTCGACTCAAACCAAACTTTGCCTTTCAAGAAGTTTTCGCCAATCAATTTCATGCTGTATGTACCCAGACCACGTTTAGCACCCTTAGTTGAGTTGCCGTAGATAAAAATTCTACTTTTAATGTTTTCGGGGATGACCGCATTGTTATGTGTAGAGAAAATAATCTTGTCGTCCGTTGCATGAAGACCTAATGTAACCACCGAGTTAGGACTTGCCTCGTATGCATTTTTCAACATATTGAAGAGCACACGGTTCAACAGTCTTTTATCACTATTCACTTCCTCGTCTGTTATGGTAGAGTCTACAACAATTTTAATATTGTGCATCTCTTTAGCCATACGTACCAAGGCATCAAGATTTTCTAACACATCACTTGCTTTAAACCTTTTGCGTTTAGGTTGAAGCAAGCCATTCATTGCAAAGATTAGGTCGCGTTGCGCTTCAACCTCGTCAAGGAGTTGTCCTGAGATATCGCGCAAAATGGGGATGATGTCTTGAACATTGTCGTGCTGCACACAATCAAGCAGCCCTTTCAAGGCACCCGAAATATTCAACAAATCGTGAAAGAACGTGCGTTCAAGCATAAACTCGCGCTGCTGTTCTGTTCTATCAATCAACAATACAATCGAACCTGTTTTACCTTCATACTCATAAGGAGTTGAAATGGCATGTAAACTAAGCGTTTGGTTGGATTCTACCAAGAAGTCGGCTTGTGTTTCCATCTTCTTGTTTTGGCTTATAGAAGCCTCAATCATTTTACGCAGTTCGCAATCTTTGCAGTTCTCGTGCGAGCCACAACCCTCTTGCGCCACTACTGCATTTTTGCACTTTATCAAGTCGCCAGGTTGTAGGTGTGCATCAGCGGCAATAAAGTTGTCGTTTACATACAGGATTCTTAAGTTTTCGTCGAGCACAACAATCGTTGTGTTTGAATCGTCCATTATCTTTTTGTCGCGAATAAGCCTACACACTTCTTCTGTTGTAATCATAGCTTTTCTTCGATAATGAGATTTGTTTAGAAGTTATTTTTTCTGTTCTGAGAGATTAAGGGTGGTTCTAAAAACCACCTGTTTTTAAAACCACCCCGCAACTCTTATTCAGAGAAGAAAGCACTTGTAGCACCCGTAAAATGCAAGTGCTCGTATGTGGCAGGTGTAGTAGTTACTTTAGCTTGTTTAAGCTTTGCCCACACTTCTTCCTTGGTTAAATTCTTGGGGTATGAAAAGATTTCCACGGTTACACCATCACCATATTCCTTGCGCAAGGCTGCAAGATATTTGGCGTCAGTACATGCAATGGTAAATACTGCTTTATCCACCTGGTGTTCGATGGTAATCTTTACGGGACTTTCGCTATCGAGTGTATACTCATGTCCATTGATATATACCTTTGCACCCAACACGAGGTCGTAAGTACGAATGTCAAAGTCATCAGTCTCAGCCATATCTTCACGTCCGATAGGAATTTCCACGGTAACCTTGTCCACCAAGTCGCGCACGTGTACTGAAGTCTTAATTGTTTGCCATGTGTTGTGTTGTTGTTGATGAATATCAACCTCTACATTGCCTTGTCCATCAATTGTAATGGGAGGTTCGGGGGTAGAAGGTTCCAATCCTGCTTCAGGTGTCATGCCAGGAATTTTGTCTACGTTATCCACATTTTTAAATGTAAGCACACCATCAACATGCCATCTACCGTATGTAAATTTGGCTACATACCAAATAATCTTTAAGTTGGTTGTGTCGATAGACTGAATATCGCTTGTATTCTTATAATTTACCGACATCATCGACTTGTAAGTAGGCACACTACCAAGCACATTCGCTACGCTCTGCCCTGTGGGGTCATACACATACTTACTGACATAACGATCGGTAGTACACAAATTCCAATAAGGATAATCTAAATTTACTGAACCCTTGTTACCATTGGCAAATACAGATGTGGAATTGCTATTGCTGGGCCAATAGTCCTTCATATTATACGAGCCTACAGACTTAGGAATACGTCCGTCTATGCGGATAAAGAAATAAGCATCGGCATAGTTTACGGGTGTAGCTGCAATAGAAGTAGAAGCCACAGAAAGTTGTTTACCCATTGCGTAGACTTCGGTACCCGGGACTTCTGCTTGTGGAGTGGTTGTACCCACCTCATCTGAAGAACATGCTGCCATAAACACGGCAGTCATTACGAGTAATAAAATCTTTTTCATTTTTAGTGAACTGTTTTTTTTGAAATAATGTTTAGTTTTTGGTGTTTAATTATGATTTATCGTTTTCTGTGTTGTTGCGGAGCTTTTAACGCCAACACAAATCGGCACCCCTCAGTATATGTAGTATCCAAATAAATTCTACCATTGAGCAAATCTGCCACCCTTCGACAGACGGTTAGTTTGAATCCTAAATCCTGCATTTTTTCGCCAATAGGCGTTGTAGGGTTGAAAATATTTTCGGCTTCCTCAACAGGGACAGGTTTACTAGTATTTGAAACCACCAACTGTAATTCATCCTTATGCAAAGCAGCGTGCAAGAGGATTTTTCCATTCAGGGTGCAGCGACAGGCATTGGTGAGCAAAATAAAGAGCACTTGCTCAATTCTGCGATAATCGCTCTCGATGATAAAATGCTCGGGCAAATCTATCAGCACCTGCATATTCACATCGGTAGGTTTGCAAAGTTGAACCAAACTCATGGTGTTATTACAAACGCTTGCCACTTCCACCTCATACTTCTCTACGTGATACTGCTGTGTGCCAAGCTCTACACTCACCATAAGGTCGTTAATGAGCATGTCGATCATACTATAACTATTATTGATATAGGTGTTATATTGCTCACGCTCCTTATCAGTCCACGTTCCATCAGGCATCCCTAATAATTGCGCAAAGCCATACATTGCATTAAGCGGTGTGCGGAGTTCATGACTCACGCCGCGCAAAAAGAAAGACTTTTTCTTTCGCAACTCTTCGTAGTCGGACGCTACCACAAACACGTAGAGCACAAAACTCGAGAACAGGAAGCCTAAACTATAGAAAGGCAAATTGGTGTAGTGAAGGGTAGCCACACCTAAGAGAACGGGGAACACCGAGGCGCAACATATTGCCACATATCTCGACCGCAAGCGGTGCAAGCGTTTACCCCTATTAAACACCAGTTGAAAGAGCGTGTAGGCACCCGTTAGAATGTACACGAAATATTGAGACAAAAAGGTGTACCAACGATGCCAAACGGCAATATATTGTCCATTTTCAATGATGAATAGCAAGGGCTCCTTGGTGTTATAAAGCACCATAATCAATTCTAAAAGCACAAAAGCCCCTGGAATTGTTAATAAGATGGTACGCTTAATTTTTCCTGTCCCCAAATAATCGAGTATGTAATATAACCAGCAAAAAGCTGTTATTGCCCACCAAAAGTGAAATAGGTGCGACAAAACAAAGAACGCGCGTTCATTATTGATGATGCCATCATAGCAAAATGCCCATAACAAATCCTGCAAACTAAAAAGCAGCATGGAATGCATCATTATGATGAAGGGACGATTCTTATTTTCGTAGAGGTCGCGTAACGACCAACTCTTTACCAGAATAACTAACGTAACAAGCGTGTAACTTACAGCTGTAACCCAATATGTATTTAGCTGCATAGGCTATAATTTTTTAGTAGGTTTTAAACTGTAAATGGGGGGGGTAATCGTCAAGATTTATAGCCAAAAACTGTAATACTCAATGATTACCTCCCCCATCGTCAGCGAAAGGGAATTCAAATTTCGGCATTTTTTCTATACCTCACAATAGTTGATACTATTTTTTATACATCAAAATGCCAATTATAATCTTTTTAGGGTGGTTCTAATAATTCTGATAAGTTGATTTGTGCCCTATCGCGTGTGTATTTTTGTTAGTGAACGAAGGAGCATAGCGGGCTATGTGACTGAGCGAACTGACAAAAAGACACATGCGAGAGGGTGCAAAGCAACTATCAGAATTTTAGAATATTAAAATCAGAATTTTTAGAACCACCCTTTAACCACTTAAGGGCTGTTTTTTACTCTAAAACCACCCTTAAGGATAGGGTTTCGGAAAATTAGAACAAGACTTTTTTACCTCCTTTAATATATACGCCATGCTGCTGGAGCTGGTTCACCTTGCGACCTTGCAAGTCGTAAATCTCAGTTGAATTGTCAGCAACATTCGCCTCAACACTGTGAATACCGCTCGATGTGGTACCAAAGTAATTGTCCATTTCAGCAAAACGTGCCTTATACCACTGCTCAACCAAGCCTACTTCTTTGGCAAGGTCATCCACGTGCTTAGGTTTTGCCTTTTGCGCATTAAAGTGAGTAAGCATTCGGCTCCAAGCCCCTGTGTTAATAAAGAGGTCGCGATAACCGTCCATCACCTTGCATACGTTCTCCACCGAAAGGGCACCCTTACGCAACGTTGCCCAACGGTTACGCAACATTTGCTGATATTCTGCTTGACCCTGACAAATACTGAAAGGATAGAAGCCTCCATTCTTCACAGCATCTGCCACGCGCCAATTACTGTAGTTGCCATCAGAATTAGAACCATTGTAGCTACCTCCCAACGAAGTGTCGAGGTCCCAAGGCGTAATTACGAACTTGCGACGCGCAGCTTCAGTAGGCTCTACATCGTCAATATCCTTGGTGATGTTGCGCACTGAGAAGAAGTGGTTTTTATTACCCCAATTGTCTGAAATGCTAAATGCCATCACAAAGAGCTGATAGTCTACCATGTTATCGAGGTAGAAATACTTTTTCACCTCATCGTAGCTACGCTTACCTGCAAAAAGGTTCTGCAAAGGTTGCCAAGCTGCTTCGCAAGCATATTCTTCATCGGGTTCTGCAAGTTCCCAAGCATTGTGCCACTCCACCACACAAGCAGTGTAGTCGTCGTTATAACTTGGGGTGTTTTGATTGGCAATAGAGTTGGTTCCACTCTTATAAAGCACGCCACGCACTTGGAAGGTGTTGTCGGGATTTTCCTTCACCTTTTTCAAGTTGAGCAACTTGCGGTTGATGCGATCATTCAAACAGTAAATGCCCTTATACTCATTATTGATGTACACCTCCACAAAGCGACCTTCGGTACCATTGCGTCCGTTGAATTGTGTGTCGTAAGGCAAACGCGAAAATTGATTCCAAATATCAAAGCAAACGCGGTTGCGCATACCAATGCAATCGATAGCCATGGCATCGAGAATCCACGACGAACAACTACGCATGCCCAACAAGGCACTATCTTGTTGCGCTGTGTAATCATCGTTGCGAAGCTTCATGTTGAACGAAGGCTTCATGAGGTACTGCTTAGCAGTTGCACCACGTGTTTTAAACTTAGCAGGCAGGTTTACCACCTTGCCATCCGCATCTGTAAGTTCCATAAATCCTTGCAGATAATCCATTTTAGCATTAAATGCACCATCGAAGGTTACCTTCAGCACGGGGAGTTTTTGAGTCTGCGCGTTCATTGCCAAGGCTACCATCGCAAACATCCATGTGAGTAATGTTTTTTTTATCATATATATAATAGGTGTATTTTCTTTGTTTTTGTTAGAAAAATCCTGTTAATCTAACCTTCGTCAGAAAAGTTTAGACGACTTCTCTGTTTTATTTTTCCGCCTCAACCTTCTCCGTCAGTAATTGTGTAACTGTGTCATAGAGTTTATTCATCACAATGGGTTTGGTAAGATAGTGGTTGGCTCCTAACGCCAAACCTTTCTTCACATCTTCCTCAAAGCTTAAACCCGAAAGGATAATAAGGGGCAAGGCTGTTTTGTTTTGTGGTGGAACGGCATTGCCCTCCATCTCATACCCCTTACGTAAACTTTCTATAACCTGGAAGCCATCAACCTCGGGCATCATAAGGTCTACAATCGCCAAGTCTATTTGGTCGGGCGTATGCCAACGCTTCTGTACCTCTTGCAATGCTTCGCGCCCACCATTTGCCTTCACTATTTGAAAATCAAAAGGCTTCAGCATTTTGTCGAGCAAGAGTAAATTTAAAGGAATGTCATCAACCAAGAGCACTTTAAAGCTACTTGATTCTTTTCCTGCAATTTCTTTCATATTCTTAGGAGTTATTTTATTCAAAAAAATTATTCTATTATCGCACTAATTGGCTTGCGCATCATAGGTTGTGTAATCGCCCTCAGTAGCAGCATATTCATATTCCTTGTAACTGGCGTCCATCATCTTTTTGCCTGTGGAGCGCAATTCTTCTTGATAATACTCCTCGTAGTCAGACAAGTCGATGGAAGGACGAACAATGCGGGTGTCGAACACGAGTTCTGCCACACCTTTGGGAGCTATGTTACCAAACAAACGAATGCTGTGCTGGGTATAGCCCATGTTTTTATCGGAGTGGAATACGAACTTCAACACCACCTCTTCACCTGGTGGCACAGTTGTGATGTTGGCATCTGTAGTTTCGATGGTAGGACAAGAAGGCTGCACATCGGTAATAGCCAACACTTCATCGCCCGTATTGTGCAACACATACACCAAGTCAATGTCTTCGCCCAAAATAACGGGAGGGTAATGGCGCACAGAGTCCTCAACGTGAATGGTGGTTGGACCTAAACGTTTGTGACACGACGCAAACAACAAGAAGCTTGTTGCCCATGCGCACAAACAAACACCCCAACCTATGTATTTTTTGTAAGGAATCATTTCCATTGTTTCAAATAATCGTCTATTGTGTTTCCAGGTTCATCGCGATTAACCATGCCTTTTATTTCGCTATGTCCCTTCAATATTTCGCGCATCTCAATGGCCTGTTCTTTATCCAAAGGCAAAAGTTTGCTTCGATAAAGCTCGAGTTGGGTATATGCCAAGGCTGTGAGCAACTCATTTAGTCGTTTTCGTTCCTCGCCCACAGTCTGCTTACTGGCTGCATCCAGTTGCGCACGAAAATGCACAAACTCTGCAGCATTAAGGTATGCCGCACACACGTCCTGCATCGTGCCGTAAAGTGGCAACAAGTGGTTGGTGCGCTGCACACGCGTTTCTAACTGCCAATAATAGTCCATCAGCAACTTATGGGTTTGGGGATAATGCTTGGCAAAATAGTTATTCACGGTTTGCTTTACATCTGCATCTGGATTATTCAACAACGCTGCCAACACCTGTGTTTGCATATCATCGAAGGCTGAATAGTCATCGCCACTACCATTTACAAACACACCTCGTACCCCCAAGTCGCGATAGAGTTTAAAGCGCGACTGCAAAGCCAACAAACAAGGGAAGGGCGAAAGATAGTCGCTATAGTTACGCTCGTAATCCCAAACGTATATCTTGTCACACTTCTTTTTCCAAGCCTCAACCATTGTGCTAAATTCTTGATAGCCCTCCGTTTTTTTAAAGTCTACACGCATGGGCATGGGATAGCTCGAAATAAACACGCCCACATTTTTAGGCAATGCTACTTGTGGGGCTGCTTTTGTGGTGTGATAAGCCGAAGTAAAGAATTGGTGGCGCGGAAACTCTTTAGCCAAACGCATTACAAAGTCGCTCACTGCTGGTGTTGCATTGCTACTTGTGTTGCCTTTGGCACGACAGGCATTGCACGTACAAGCTAATTGGTTGTCCATGGGCATGATGCTTATGCGCTCACTGTAGGTGTCTGTGCCTTCGCCAAATTGGTCGAGGATGTAAGCACGCACCGCTTTATATAAGGCTGCACTCGAAAAGCAAAATTGCTTGGACGTTTTTGTGCCATTAACGGTAGCATACATCTCATCGCAAAGTGCCTCGTTCACAATTTTGTGCAAATTATGTCCCCACACGCCCCAATCATAATCGGGGTGATTGGTATGCAAGGCTCTTTGCAAGGCTTGCGTGTTAGAGGGGGTATAAAGTCCACAATATTCAAACACGCCCTTCACTTGTCGAACCCGTGGTGACTGCGACTGAGCCTTCGACGAACAAGCGCCCAACACCACTACAAGTACTAAAAGACTAAGTGTCTTAAAAATGAATCGTAACATTGGCATTCAAGTATAAATAGTTCTTGTTACGGCTCACAGTGGTTGTGCTCGAAGTAGGATTGATGGTCATGGTATACCACGAACCAGTTAAGCCCAAGTCTACACGCGAACTGCACACATACTGCCCACCCATGCTAAACATGGTGTTGAGCTGACTAAACTTTACTGGCATGGTATTGTCGACCAATGATATTTCGGGTGCATTACCCACTGTGCCCGATAAAAATAGATGCGTGCGACTTCCCTCGATTGGGAAGAACTTAGCAATAGCACCCACATTGGCAAAGAAGGAACCATTGAAATATGCCGTTTTCTTGCCAGCAATGGCAAACAAGTTGACATCGGCACCTAAGCTAAAACGGTCGATATCCTTGGTGGTGCCTAAACCTAAGTTAAAGAGCGAGCACTTGGTGTCCATGCCCACTCGACGATAGGACAAACGGCCCTTTGCCGTCCAATCTTTGGGCAAAACATAACTTGCTTTTCCCTCGAATCGGAGGTTCGAAAAGAACTTATTCGACCACGCCCCAATTAAGTTCGTTGTCCACTTTGTGTTCCACGTATGTTCCCAGTCTACTCCAAGCAGCACACCAGCTCCCCCTGTAGCATCTTCTGCATTTTGGGGTTGCGACAGTCCATCGCGTCCAGCATATCCTAAGTTAAAAGTGTAAGTGTTGCGTTGGGCATAACGCGTATAAGCCATTAAGCCCGTTGAGGTAATTTGGTCGACATTGGCTTGACGCGCCATTTGGTAGTCGATGCTCACTTGGTTGCGCAGCAAATGACGCTTCAAGTCTTCCGTTCGCAGTTTGTAGGCATCCAACTCAGCCAAAGAGGGCCGATAACGTCCATACCACTCTAATGCTTTTTCCCATTCCTTCATCGCCACATACACGCTTGCCTTGGCATGGATAAGCTCTTGGTTTTGGGGATAATAGTTCAATGCGTCGTCAATGAGCAATAAGGCTTTTTCGTTGTCTTTTTGCTTGATGCATTTCATTGCCATGGCTTCGCAGCAACCCGCATACGCACTAATTACTGCCGAGTCGCCCACATAGGTCACTAACATGGGGCGCAGCAAGTCGAGTGCTGCATCATAGTTGCCTGCATCTGCCAACATTTGTGCCTCCTTCAATATAAAATAGGAATTGTCGGGATAGCGTTCCCTACCCTGCTGAATGTATTGGCGTGCTTTATCTTCCTTATGCAACGACATAGCCACCGAAATGCCCATGCGCAACATCTCTGCCGATGGGTTGCCCAAGTCAATCACCTTTTGAATTTCCACTTCGGCATAATACAACTTACCCTCTGCCATGAGTTGCTTTACACAAGGTGTCATCACCTCCTCATAGAGTTCAGCGGTCATTTGTTGGTTCTTGCTGATGCTTTGCATCATGTCGAGCGCCTTTTGGCTTTGGTTGGTCTTGACGTAGCAAGTAAAAAGTTTATGGTTGATGCTTTCCTTTAAATCTCGCGCTAACTTGAACGTTTTTAACTGCAACAACATGGGAATGGCCTCGTCATAGTGCTCAAAGTTCATCTGCTGCGTCACCTCTTCCAATCGTATCAAGCAGAGTTCTTCTGCCACTTCTTGATTGTTGGGATATTTTTGGTGAATGCGGTCGAGCATATTTGTGGCTGCTTTGCTGTCGCCCATACGTTTCAACACAGTATACTCGCTATACATTAGTTTTTCAGAGTCGCCACGGCGCTTGCGAGCTTCGCGAATGTACATCAAAGCATCGTCTAAATAACCGCGCGAGGTGGAGGTGTTGAGCAAATAGGTCAGTGCCTCGTCTGAGTGTTCTTTTTCATACAAACGGGCATAAGCCACATAAGGGTCGTTATGCACTGCTAAACGTGCTGCCTCTCGCTGCATCTCTGTTTCGAGTCGGCTAATGGCTCCTACCGACAAACCACGGATGTTGCGTTTGGCACTTTGCAGATAATAAAATGCTTCAGTGTAGCGGGTCAGACTGCCTAATATGGCTGCTTTTTTCTCAACAAAGGGGGTAGGATGTGACACTACCGTTGCTGCATAGCCTGCTACATCAATGGCTTCTTGGCTACGCCCTGTTTGCAAAAGCAAGTTGCAGAGTGCCATTTGGAACTCGGCATTCTTGGGGGTGTATTTCACCAACTGACGCAAGGTTTCTTCTTGTCCCGCCAAATTCTTTTCTTTGCGGAATTTGCGATATTTTTCTTCTTGTTCCCATGCCAGGTCTTTTTTCAAATCGGCACGTTCGGGATATATCTCGTGCAAACGTGCTAACAAGCGCGATGCCTCTGTTTTGTTGCCCAACCGTCGGTAAAAACTAATCTTTTTTTGCCACAGGGCATAGTTATAGGGCAACACCTCAAGCAATTCGTTGCAATAAACAATGGCGCTGCTGTAGTGCTTGGTTTGTTCTTCAACCTTCATCAACAGGAAGCGTGCTTGATTGTTTTCTTTATTGTCGCGCAAGGCTCTAATTAAGAAATAGCGTGCTTTGTCATGCTGATTGCGATGCAACCAATACTGCCCCAACAGTTCGTTGAGTGCCGACACGGATTCATCTATCTCCATACCCTTTTTCACCATATTCAGCCCTTGCTCCCACTTGCCTTGTTTAAAAAGCCTACGTGCTTGGTGCTCATAATAAACGGGTGTACCCTCCTGCGCTGCCACCACATCGCGCACGGCCCTACTCGATGACTTTACCTGTGCCGAAGCTGACAGACTAAGTAACAGAAAAGTAATTAGTATGTAGATTGTTTTTGACATTTGCTTTTTGAGGATGTATATATAATCAAGTTTTGGATTTAGCAAGTGCGCCCTGAATTATCGGCGGCATCCTTTATTCCCTACTTCTTTTTATGCTTCATACCCGTACGTTCCATCGAAACCCATACCGCCTTTTGACGCGTGATGTATCGGTAATATCCTACCAATGAGCTAATGACAATGAGCGGATGGTAGATGATAGGCTCGAAAGCTGCTGCCAATAGCAACTTTAAGTAACTCATGCGGCTGGTGTAAGAACTGCCCAATATGTAGTCGTAGAACACCACGAAAGTTGACAACATATAGCTGAACACATAGATGGCTAAGAAGGTTACGAAGAACGAGAACCAACTGATGCCACCCGTAAACGCTAAATAAACCGTCATGCCCAAACCAACGGTTTCAATAATCGGTGCTAAAAATTCGAACAAAAAGGTGTAGGGCATGGATATTAAACCCAATCGTTTGTATTTGCGATTAAAAAGCAAACGACGATGCTCCCACATCAACTGAATCAAGCCACGTCCCCAACGCGTACGCTGACGATAGAGCATCTTTATGTTCGATGGTCCTTCTGTCCAACAACAGTTGTGCGGAATTTGCACCACACGATAGGGACGGTTAAAGTCGCAACAGTAAGCAATCATACGCGTTAGCATGTCCATGTCCTCAGCAAAGGATGTACTGCTATAACCACCCGCATTCACTACGACCTCAGTTGAGAATAGTCCGTAGCCACCCGACACATTGTTCATGGCATTGATGCGACTCCAACCCATCTTACCTACCAAGAACGAGCGTTTATACTCTAAATCTTGAAACAAAGGGATGGGACGACTCGATGGACGAAGGTCTACAATCTCACCATTACTCATCGAAGCACCATTACTCATCGACATGGTACCCGACACGGCAATGATGTGACTATCTTGAATTACGGGGAAGATGCACTGATACATTGCATCCTTTGACAGGATGCAGTCTACGTCGGTGTTAATGAAATACGGATTCGAAATTACATTTAACCCCGCATTCACTGCATCTGCCTTTGTACCACCATTCACCTTGTCTACCACCATCAGTCGGGCATAAGCAGGATTGATGGATTTGAACAAACGTTTAAAGGGGGCAGAATGCACATGCTCCACATATTCAAAAGGCACCTCCACCATCTCGAAGGTTTCAATGAGCAACTCTAAAGTGCGGTCCTTACTACCATCGTTCACAATACACACATCGAAGTTGGGATAATCCATTTTCAACAACGAACGCACATTGTCCACAATGGTTTTCTCCTCATTATAGGCAGGTGCCACCACCGAAATGCCTGGCACAAACGGACTACTCTGCACCATGTTGCAGATGTACTCGTTACTCCATTGCCGATACCTAAAGCTATACTTGTAAGCAAACACCAATAGCATCACATAGGAGACGATGAGCAGCAACGAATAGCCTAAAATGACGTATCCGAAGAAAAACAACAAAAATTCCCACATAATGCGTTATAATGTTCTCATTTGGTTAAGTATATCCACGGCATCAATTTGTGCCATGAGTTTACGATCTTTTTCATTTTCATTCAAGTCGTGACGCAGCAACTCAAAGGTGCTACGCCCCTCCTCGCCATACGCGTAGAGACTGGTTAAGGCGAGTTCGCGTGTGGCTTTTGATGTAGCAGTGCGGAAGGCTCTTACCAAAAACTGCGTGTGACGTCCTGAGTTTATGGCACGTACCACACGTAGTATTTCCTGCCGAATGCTTTCGGGCTGTTGGTCGTATAGGTCTACTGCCATCTGCTCTTGTTTCTCATCATGCAGCAAACTCACTGCATTCAGAGCAGCCTTACGGCAAAGGAGTTTAGACGAAAGGAAGAATTCATTGAGTTTAGCTTTCTCCTTTTCATTGCCCCAATATGCCACCTCGTTTATCATAAACGCTGCACTCTCTTCGTTTTTCAGCACACGCGCATACACCAAGAATTGTGGCATTTGCTTGTTGTTGGCACGCAACCAAGCAAACAAACGATGCAAGGTCATGGGACGCCACAGGTTCATCGGTTCGTTCAAGTCCTCCATCAGATATTTAAAGGAGTCTTCTTCGGTTGAGATGATGTAGCACATTCGAGCCAAATACCGAATGTAGTTATTGTGATGGTGAATGTAGAGTGCCAACAAGCCTGCACTTGCCCGCAGGTGCATATTCACCAAATATTGCAAGGTGAAGAACACTCTGTTCTTGTTAAACAAATCTTTTTCGTACAACGCCTTTACCCCTAACATGGCACACAATGGCTCTAAATTAGGAATATTGTCGAGCTTACGACTCATGTCCATACTGATTTCGGCTATCACCAGACCTACGGCTCGGATGTCGTAAACCTCCCTTATGCGATCGAGGGTCATGTTACACGCCATCTCCAACATTTCCACTGTTAGCGAATGCTCTGCCGTAAGCACCTGTTTAAAGCCTGCGAGTAAGTCGGTTCGCACAGCTTTTAAGTGTGCATCCATCCTATTCTTTAACCGTATCTGCCGCATAAACATCACAAAGAGAACAAGCATTGTGAGGATGCACAGCGTAATCAGTATATATAATAGGCGTATATGTACAGCATATACGGAGAAAAAGGTGTAGATGCGCTGTATGTAATAGCCCATCACCTCATACCCGTAAAAGTCTACCGACATGCCGTCGGGATATTCGCTGGATATATACATCTTTTTTGTTTCTTGTGTTATGGAATTATTGCCCATGGGTGCTCGATGCCACAGCCTTAGTTGCAAAAAGCACGTATGAGCGGATTTTGCGAAAGTTACGTCATTTTTTCCGCTTAGCCAAATTCTTATTAACAAAACGCATGCTATTAACAACTATATACACTTTGGTATTTATTGTGCACAAGATAGTCTACAATAGTGGGAATATTTTATCTACTTTTTGGGGTGTTACAAAGGTATGAAGGCGTGTGCATTTTATATGTCTATCTTATAGTTTTTTCTCTACAAAAAAGCCACACCATAATTATTGAAACGTATGCAAAGGGGGTTACTCTATCGTCCAGCAATAGGCTGGACGGCAATTTATGTCAACATACTTTGTCTTTTAATATATATTACTTTGTCGTCCAGCAATAGGCTGGACGATAGGAACAAATAATATAATGAAGTCATCTAAACTTTTCTAACTAAGATTAGATTTAAATTCCACCTCTTCTAAATTAAATCTTGAACCTCATACAAGTTTAGACAACTTCATTATACAAACTTTGTTTTTTGGTTTTTTCTTTTGCTCTTCGCTCGCCTTGCACTACCTTTTAAACAAAGTAGGCTGCGGCTAGGGGGGTCAAAATCCGCAATTTTTTTCTGCGTGAAATTTCCTGATAAAACTATCAAATATCGTGCCGAAAATATCATGGATTTTACCCCTACCTAAAGAAGGGAGTAACTGGGGCGATTGTCAACCTCTAAAATTTACACCTTGAAATGTCTGATTTTATTGAAAGTCATCCCCCTTCCTATCAAGAAAATCCTTGTTCAACTCAGCAATGAATAGATGTTCCCTCAAGTTCTGTTTAACTGCATTGAGCCCCATCTGTCCACGCTTGTATCTTTTAATGAGCGTATGGATTGTCTCCAACTTGGTTTTCAATACCCAGTTGAACAACTCACCTTCTACACGTGGCAAGTCAGAGTAATGTGCTTCAATGCCATCACGGTGCTCCTTGTATACATTCAGCGTATACATATAATCATCGTGTATGAGTTTTACAATTTCTTTGTCATTACACAAGTCTGCCAACCGTTTATAGGCATCAACCAAACGATAATCAATGGGCATAACAGCCCGCCAAGCTGCTACATTTATCTCTGGTTGGTTACCAAAACTATACGACCCTACTATGCCATCTATTACCCTGAAAATAATCTCACAATCCTTACTTTCTTGCCATTTATTGCCTGACCTTTCAAAAAAATGCTTCATCTGCATTCGTGCCACCTCATGCCACACAAACGACGCATCTGCTTCGTCCATACCTGAATTAGTTATTCTTGCATAAGAGTCGAACAAGGCTGCCACAGTAGGGATGGTATCACCGTAGTACCCTTCTAATTGCTCATTATAGTCTTTATTCTCCATATTCAGGTCTTCAAGTTTGTAGTGGTCTGTATGGCTATACACCGTATCGGCAATCACCAATAACGAATCTACCATCTGTTCTGAACAGGTGACGTATGGCATGATTTTCTTTTTGTCAACGTCCAAATGCTTCAACACGAATGGGATGGTATCTTTAGCCATCTGTATAGAATCTGACGTTGGCTTTTTACTTTCACGCTTATTGGCATTACAAGCGATAATGCTTGTAAATGCCAGGAACAGCGTTGCTATTTTGAATATTTTTAAAGTGCTCATGTGTTTGTTTTTTTTCATTTTCTCAACAATGGTGTTATTTTGTCAACCAATGCGGTTGCTTCTTTTTGTTCGGGCATATTGTCTTTTGCTAGAGTTACTTGCACATGATAAATAGGAGCGTTCTTGCCTTTTGCTACGTGCAAATAGCTGAGCGATTTTTTTTGACACCACTTGAGTTGAACCAAAGTGTCGCAAACAAATGTTTCAGCTACATTTGCCAAAGAATCTGTGGAGATGTAAGGCACCTTGTCGTAGTTGTAACAGACTGAACCATTTTTTGAAGCCTTAATGTGAACAAGTGTTTTGTTTGTCGAAGGAGTTGTGACCCTCACTTCTAATCTATCATCAAGATGATAGCTATGTTCCGAAAGGTGTTGCTCTACAATCTTACAAATGCGGTCTTGCAACGCATGGTCAATGTCGTCATCGGTTCTGTACTTGTTATTGCAAATATCATAGAGGGTATAATATCCATTCTTACGCAATTCGAGTTCACCAAACCAATGTCTCGGTGTATGATAGTAAAATGCTTCATACTCAGGCTCCACCAATATTCGATATCGGTCACGCAATCCTACACCTCCCGTTTCCTTGTTCTCGATGTAGAAAATACCAGGATAAGAGTCAAGACTATAATAGGCGGTTCTCCCTACCCCCAAACAGGTGTATTGGTTATTGCCAATGGCTAAACTTGGTAACAATCCGCCTAAGTAGATAGTTGTAACAACTGCAAGCGCTAATTTTTTTCGACTTCTGTAGAAATCACTGCACACGTAAGCAACCATGCAAAAACTGATACCAAGCATTGCGATTCGCGATAGTTCTACATGAGTTTGAGCAAAGAAGAATAACAACATGGATGCAACCAACACCCACATTTTACGATTTGACCCTCCATAATATCTGTTCAGCAAATAAAAACTTAACGTGGGGGCTACAATACAGGCAAACAAACATGACCTTTCCTCCATATTCAGCCCTGCATACAAAGCTCCTATCGCTATCAACAGCAGGGAGCAGCATGTTCTTGCCCTTTTCTCCGTCCAAAGTAGTCTGCCCAATGCGTCTTTCCATGTCAAAGTATCGACTAAGCAGCCTTTACGGAACACATTGACAAGGAAGACTACCACGGGGATTATCCACAACCAAACTATGATTGCCACATGTAGTCCTACATACACCCCTCTGTCAAAGTCTATGTTTAACAATGGGAACACTTTTGAGATAAGTTCCCGAATTTTAATGTCAAAATCTGTACTGACGGCAAAGGTTGTCAACCCCAAAAACAGTAGTCCAGGAATCCACGCTTTCTTCTCCCGATTATAAAGTGTAAACGAGAGCAAAATGCGTAACATAATGAGTAACATCACCATCCATATTGCCGGAGATTCTACCCATACCATTCTACCTCCCAACGCGGCTATTGTCCACAATGAACAAATAGCCAAATCCATGCCTAAAAATAGCTTTTTCATTGCATTTCATCTGTTATCATTACCTCATAGAAACTATCACCTGCCCAATAAGCCATTGGGGCTAATGCCTCAGAAAACTTACGGTAGTTTCCCTGAGGCGAAATGCGCTTTAATTCTGCAAGTTGCGCATCCAACTCTTCTTGTGACTTGGCAAAAACTATATTCCAAAAGCATCGATCTTCTGACGCATAGTCCTCCGCATCAAAACAAGGGTAGCGTTCACAATCTGTTCCCACATAAATGCCATCCTTGGCAACACCAAGGGCAGAACAAGCAATGGCCTCGTGTATACTCTCAAATTTTACACCAAGGACATAAAACGAATCAGTGTCTTTAATTGTCTTCATAAAGAAATTTATTAGGTTTGCATCTTTATGTGATAGAGCGGGCTGAAGTAACCAATCTATCATTGGCAAAAAATAAAAATGCCCATTGCAATATACACGCCCTATGTATTGCGTCATTATAATGTGGTAAACCATCAGGTAGGGTGTTCAAAATCCGTAATATTTTCTTCACAACATTTGATAGATTTATCAAGATTTTTCACGCGCCAGCCTCACCCCATTAGGTAGGGTGTTCAAAATCCACAATATTTTTCCGCATGATTTTGAGGACATTCTAATGTTGTAATTTATTGATATTCAACAAGAATCGTAATATACAAAACTCTAATTACGTGTCGTTATAATGGGTCACCCCATTAGGGGTGAGATAAGGTAGCCAGGTATGTGAAGGAAACTTGTTTCGCTTCACAT
>OLYC01001293.1_pt1 | contig 17641 bp, 12 predicted proteins | sample 1674271 | NCBI WGS metagenome assembly OLYC01 (sample SAMEA103958154, study PRJEB25191) | human gut metagenome
CAAAGGTTCCCCCTTCACACAACCCCTTCCTTGCGGGGAGGAAGGTTTGCTTGCGTCTTTTTTGCTGTGGAGGAGGATGTGGGGAGCGCGGGCTTTTCTAAAGGGCGAGAGCCGCTGCCCTGATTTGACGCGAAGGGGGACCCCGCAAAGGTTCCCCCTTCACACAACCCCTTCCTTGCGGGGAGGAAGGTTTGCTTGCGGCTTTTTTGCTGTGGAGGAGGATGTGGGGAGCGCGGGCTTTTTTAGCAAGGATATTATTTCCTTTTTACAATATCTGAAGGAGAAAAAGGCGAAAATATAGGAAAAACACACAATTGTAAGATGAGCGCCAGCAAATAAAATGCAATAATTGAACAAAAATAATGAAAAATGAGATTTTGATGAAAAATTCTCTTGAATTCTTTGTGAGCTGATGTTAAGATAACGCTAAGGAAACAGGAACGATTCCCATAAATTGAATGATCCTTGGCAAACCTGCTGAAAGGCAGGGACGCAAAGTAAAGCGTCTAAACGGGAAACCGCATGACCGGCTGACTGCATTCTTGAGTAAAAGAACGCAGTCAGCTTTTATATTTACAAAAATTAGAACAGAAAGGATAAATAATGCATACCAAAATCAGCAGCGGAAAGGAACATCGCCGGCACCGGGCCCGCAGGGCCTCGGTGCTATTGGTGGTGCTGGCGCTGCTGTTTACCATGCTGCCAACGGGCCTTTACACGGTGGCGGATGCCGCCCCGGCGGAGGAAGAACCGGCTCTGGTTCCTGCTCCGGAGGAGGCCCTGCCCGAACCGGAAGACTCCATGACAAAAGAGGAAGAGACGGATGAGCAGCCGGCCGAAGCGCAGCCCGCTGAAGACAAGGCCCGTGCGGCGGCCGCCACGGTGGAATGCTATGCGGCACGGGATGGCATCTGGTACCCGGTGACCACGGTGCAAACCGCCGCGCAATATGCCGATGGCAGCGGAAAGCTCCGCTACTATATAACGGCGGCGGAGCTGGAGGAGGTATATGGCGCCTACGGCTTTAAGGCGGCGAATTATCACGGGGAGCGGTTCTTCCCGCACACCGATAGCTATGACCCCAACAAAATGTGGGCAGGTGCCGCTCCCATAAAGAGTGAGGACGGCGGCTGGCAGATTCCGCTAAGCCACCGGACCGAGATCCGGCTGTACTACCTGCCCGCGAATAAAGAAGGTGCCGAAAGCTATTTCCTTGATAAAAAAGAACTGAGCAACGAAACGCTGCTGGCGGAGAATATGTTCTACACGGTGACGGTGGAGGACGACCTGAACAGGGTGTACCAGGAGCCGCCCGCGCCGAAGATCGCTTTCCATGGGGAGAATGTGAGCATTACCCTAAATACCGTGTCCAGTATGGCCTGGGACGCCATGGATGGCCTGACCGGAACGCATCTGGAGCTGGAGCCGACCAAGCAGACCGAAACCAGTGTGACCTATACCATCGAGAAAATCAGCCAGCCAGTGGTTTTCTACCCGCATACCGATACCCTGGTAATAAAATATGAGGCCGAGCCGGACGGCTGGCAGCACAAGATTGGCCAGTTTGAGCCTTCGGTGCAGGCGCCCCAGCAAAGCGCGATGGTAAAGGGCAAAAAAACCCTGCTGGTGGAACCGGGTGACGGAGACTACACGCTGCTGGCCCCGGATATTGACCGGATAGAGGTAAAGCTGACCGGCGAAAAAGCCAATGACCGCTCACTGTTCTATTCCTTTTTAGGTTGGCGGGTGGCCAATATAACGGAAGAGGTGCTGCTGCAGCCCGGTACAAAGCTGACTGCCGCAGACCTGCAGCACTATACCGGCAGCGATGGCGAAGTGACGCTGCGGGCAAAATGGAGCGGCGAGGATAAGCTGAAACGCCCAATTACCACACATTTTTTCCTGCATCTCAATGGAGAGATCAGGGGCTCGGTGGATGACGGTGTGCAATGGGAGGACCAAAAGGACTATACGCCCGCCCTATATACCATCCGGATGCTGGGGGCGGACAATATCCCGGCGGAGTACTCCAATAAAAATGCGGAGGGTGTGGTAAAGCCGCTGGTAGCGCGGGCAACCAATGGCGACAATGCCTACGCGGTGGATGACACGATCCGCAACATGGTGAATAACCCGGTGCAGGGCGGTAGGCTGGAGGATCTCCCCAATGAGGAAACGATCTTTGCCTACCTGCGGGCCCACAGCGATACCATTACCATGAAGGTGGACGGAGTGGAGATCCCCGCGGAGATGCTCAATTCGGATTACTTCCAGATCCGCTGGAACATGGTCAAGTTTGAGCATTCCGATGGCTGGCATATCGATGGTGTGCTGGTGGCCAAGCGCACCCGCTTTTTTGTGACAAAGACCTTTGCGGGGGATGCTGAGGCGATAAAACAGGTACGGGATAAGTTCCTCATTACTGTCTCCCACACCGAAAACGGCAGCAGCGTGGCCGATTTTACCCTGGTGCCGCAGCCTGCGAAGGCGGTAACGGAACAGGGCAAGCTGGGTTATACCCGCTATGATGCCGAGGCCGATACCTACACCTGGGAAGTCCCGGCCCAGCAGCGGCGGGACTACACGATAAAAGAAACCGGCCATACGCTGCAGGGTGACAAATGGCGGGTGAACAACCGCTATCTCATCCGCAATCACCCGCAGGGACTTTCGGGGGGATATCAGGACTACCCGGAGGAAAGCGGCATTACTATTACGGCGGTGGCCTACGGCAACGATGTGCCGAACACTGCGGTGCAGACCGTGGCTCTGCAGAACATATATGTGGGGATAGGTACCCTGACGGTAAAAACGCAGGATTCCATTACCGGCAACGGGCTGGCAAAGGTAGAGTATAAGTTGTCCCGGCCGGGCGGCGCTGAAGTGGTCTTGTACCGCAAGCCGAACACCACCCTTTACAGCGTGGTGCAGGAGGAGGGCTATACCGAGCAGATCGCCGACTGCAAGATCATTGCCGATGCCAGCGGTTTTTTTACCATCCGGCTGGAGGAAGGGACCTACACCCTGACCGAAACGCTGCCGATGGGGTACTTTGGCCCCGGTACTGTGCAGGTGACGGTCGCCCAAAATACTGGAGGGAATATCAGTTACCATGCGGAGGCAAAAGCGCTGCCGGAAGGGATAACACCCTCGACCGGCAGCTGGCTGCAGAATGCCGATGCCGACAATGTGGTCATCCTAAATGTACCCAGAATGCTCATCAGTGTGACGGCCCGCAGCAGTTGGCCCGCCACGGGGGATAAGCTGCCTGTGACGGTGGAGCTGTGGCGCGATGGCGCGCCGCTGCCGGGTGATGCCTATACCGTGGAGCTGAACAAGGAAAACGAATGGCAATACACCTGGGAAAATCTGCCGCTTTTTACGGATGGCACGGTGGCTGATTACACGCTGCGGGAAATCGAAATAGGGGACACCTACCGTGACCCCGGTGTGGCCGAGGATGGCTTCGCGGATTACCTGGTGACCTATGCCAAGGCCCTGTACCGGCAGGCCGAGGATAAGGAATACCGGGAGGAGCACTGGTGGCAGAAGGCCGATGGAACGCAATGCTTTGCGCGGGAGGCTCTGCTGGTGGTCAATAATGAGGGCATCCGGGGCGAGATCGCCTTTGAAAAGGTGGATGAAAAGGGCTACCCATTAAAGGGCGCGGAATTTACCCTGTATGCTGATGCGGAATGTACCAAGCGGCTGGCAACAGCCACCTCCGATGAAAACGGCGATGTGCAGTTTGAGGATAAGTGGCCGGCCGGCACCTATTACCTGCGGGAGACCACCGCCCCTGTGGGCTACACTGCGGCGGAGCTCACCTGGACGGTGAAGATCGCGGCGGGGAAGGCGACCATTTCTACACCGGGCGGCACCACCGTTACCGAGGTGAAGAATACCTCCCGGCTGCGGCTGAAGTTGAAAGTGCTGGGCCCACTGGGAGAGGAACTCCCCGGGGCGGTGCTGCGGGTGACGCGGGATAATGGCAGCCCGATGCTGTATAAAACCAATGAAGCCAGCGCGGCCCTGCTGGAGCAGATGCCTGCCGGGGATTATATCATCCAGCTGGCGGGCACCCCCACGGGCTATGTGCCGGAGGACAGCGCCCCCAACCTAAAGGCCGAATACGGCACGCTGACCTATTTGGATACAGCGAATACCGCATGGCAGCTGGAACAGTGCAAGGGGGAGGAATACACCTATCTGCTGACCCTGGAGCTGAAGGAGCTGCATATCCTGCCCAGCACCGGCGGCACCGGAACGGTGCCCTTTACACTGGCGGGCGCGGCCCTGATGGCCGTAGCGGTACTGCTGCCAGGCCGAAAGAAAGTGAAATAAGCGCGCCCCCTGCCAAGGGGAAGCCGCTGTGGATAACAATGATACCAAAGGAGTGAAAGTAACATGAAAAAGACAATGAAAAAGTGCCTGACGCTGCTGCTGGCGCTGGCCATGCTGCTGGCCATGGCAGTCCCCGCTGCGGCGGCCACCCCCTACGACAAAACCATCACCTTTACCGGGGTGGCCAAGGGCGATACCGTGAAGGCGTACCAGTTGATGAAGTACGATGCGAACTACAACGAGTACATATTTTACAGGGAATTTGAGACCTTTGCAGCCAATTTCTATGATTCTAAAACACAATCGCTGGAGGAGCACCTTGCCGAAAGTACGAAAGAGCATTTGACCGCACTGATGATCAATTATGCAATCATGACCGATTCTGCTCATGGTGGGGTTTCCTTCCCCCAAAACCCGGTGGAAGCGACTGCCGATGCAAATAATGAGGTTAAGATGACTCTGGAGCCCGGCTATTATCTGCTGCTGGTTTCTACCACCGAACAGAACAACCGGACCTATATGCCTGTTACCGTATTTGTGCAGGTGAAGAACGGGAATGTAAGGGTGTATGCCGCCGGCAGTGAGATCACCGATGACCTGACCGCTGTATTTAAGTACGAGGACGGCCCTGCTGTCAATGTACGAGTAAGTGATGACAGCAGAGCTACTACCCAATGGAAAGAAACTGCCGGTGGCCGGGTGGGTGAAACGATGGATTTCTATATGGAAGTATCTATCCCGGCCTACGAGAGCGAGGATGTGGCCATTAGTTCGCTGATTGCGAAGTGCCAGCTGGCCGGGCTGAACTATGTAGCGGACAGCATGAAAGCAACCACCCTGCCCAAAGCGGATAGCGATGCCGTAGAGGGTGCCATTAAAGGGACTACCGTAGGTGCCGACGGTAATTTGACCGTTGAGCTGAATTACAGCAAGATCCGCAATGCTGCCACCGGCAGAGGGCTGATTTATCTCCACTTCAAGGCCACCGTAGCCCCGGATGCAGTTACAAAATCTGAGGCTTCCGCAACTGCCAAGCTGGAATATGTATTCTCCATGGAGGCGGGCAATACCAAAACGACCGCCGACTCTACCGCTGCGGTTTATAATTATGACTTTACCCTCTTTAAGAAATCCAATGAGCTGAATAAACCCGATGACGCGGGTTCCGGCCACCAGCCCCTGGCCGGTGCGGGCTTCACCCTGTATGCCGATGAAGCGATGACCAAAGCCATCAAGATGGTAAAGGTGGAAGCCAGTGGAGATGCCGGGGCCTATTACCGCCCCGCGCTGGAGGGCGAGGAAGGCGCCGTGGCGCAGATGGATGCCAATATGGGCAATGATAATAATACCCTTTCCATCCGCGGCCTGGATGTTGGCTCCTACTATGTAAAGGAAACCAAGACTCCTTCCGGCTACTATGCCCCCAAGGGCATCTTTAAGCTGGATCTGACCGCAGAGCGGGATGCCAGCGAAAGTCTGGTCAAGGATTTGGCCAGTGGCGGTTTTACTGAAACGAAAGAAGCGGATCGCGCACTGATTCAGAAAAAGAGCCTGAATGCTGAGAAAAATCGCTTTGAAGCCGACCTTCTCAATAGCTCCACCCCCGTACTGCCCACCACCGGTGGTGTCGGCACCGTGATGTTCACGGTGATCGGCCTGCTGTGCATGGGTGCGGCGCTGTGGTTCTTCCTCTTTGCCCGCCGTCGCCGTGAGGATGAGCAGGAGCAGAATAAGACCACCCTGTAATTTGCCATCCTCCTCATTTTCTTGCCGTCCCGCCGGGTTTTTCCTCTTTCTCTCCCCGGCGGGATGGGCGGCAAGGAAAAGGCCGCAAGCCCGCTGCAACGGCTTGCGGTTTTTTCCCTGCTGCATTACTGCCAAAGGAGTACCATTCGTGACGACAAAACAAGCCAAACAAAAAAGACAAAACCGGCTGGGCACCGTGCTGGCCATCCTCATTTTTCTGCTGGGGCTGGGGATTCTATTTTACCCGGTGGCCAGCGACCTGTGGAACCAGCACCGGCAGAACCAGCTGATCTCCCACTACACCCAAAGCACCACGACCCTTGCCCCGGAGGATCACTCCGCGCTGTGGGAAGCGGCGCAGGAATACAATAAAAACCTCAGTCCCACCTTCCGGGATGCCTTTACCGGGCGGCAGCTGCCCGCGGGGGACCCCTACTGGGGCCTGCTGGATCCCGATGGCAGCGGCATTATGGGCTACATCGAGATCCCGCGCATCAGCGTGCGGCTGCCCATCTACCACGGCACCACGGAGGAGGTCCTCCAGCATGGCATCGGGCATCTAGGCGGTACCTCCCTGCCGGTGGGCGGAGAGGGCACCCACGCGGTGTTTTCCGGCCACCGGGGGCTGCCCTCGGCGCTGCTTTTCTCCGATCTGGACCAAATGCAGCTGGGCGACCATTTTTCCCTGCGCATTTTGGGGGAGCAGCTCCTCTATGAGGTGGATCAGATCCTGGTGGTGGAGCCGGATGAGGTAAAGGACCTGTACCCGGTGGAAGGGGAGGACCTTGTTACCCTGGTGACCTGTACGCCCTACGGCGTAAATACCCACCGGCTGCTGGTGCGCGGGCACCGCATCCCGCTGGAGACCGTGGAGGAAACGGTGGAAGTGACCGTGACCCAGCAGGTAGTACACAGCTTGGGCTGGAAGGGCAAGCTGCTGATCGGCGCGCTGCTGCTGTTCCTGCTTATTTTGCTCATCCTGGCGCTGCTGCGCCGCAAGAAAAAGAAAACCGGGCCCGAAGAGGGCAATGTGATAGAAAGGGGGAGAACTGATGAAAAAGCGTCTCAGAGCCGTTCTGGCCCTGATCCTGATCATACTGCTGTGTCTCCCCGCGATAGCACAGACAGCCGATCCTGACGCGCTGTGCGCGTTGACCATTGACTGTCACTATGAGAATAAGCCAGTAAGCGGCATGGGCTTTTCGCTGTACCGGGTGGCGGCGCTTTCTCCGCAGGGAGAGCACACCCTGCTGCCGGCCTATGAGGATAGCGGTATTGTGCTGGGGAACCTGCGGGATGCCGCCGACTGGCGGCAGGCGGCCGGGCTGCTGGACCAATGGGTGGAGCAGCAAAGCATTTCCCCAGAAAAGCAGCTTACCACCGCGGCTGATGGCAAAGCTGCATTAGAGGGGCTGCCCACCGGGTTGTATCTGCTGTGCGCGGCTCCCTACCAAAAGGGCGGCTGCACCTATACCACCACCCCGGTGCTGCTGGAGCTGCCGGCCCAACAGGCGGGCGGCGGGTGGCAGTACGCTGCAACGGTAGAGCCCAAGCTGGAGCGCTCCGGTACCCCCGAACCGCCGGTCATCATCATACCGGATAGCCCGGCCCCCACCCCAGGGGATAAGCTGCCGCAGACCGGCCTGCTGCAATGGCCTATCACGCTGCTGGCAGCCATAGGGGTGCTGCTGGTGGCGGTGGGCTGCCGCCTGCGCCGCCGGAGGAAACCGACATGACACGAGAGCGTATCGGCCGGTTCTGCATCATTTTGGGCGGCCTGTGCATTTTGGCCGCCGCATTCCTATTGGGGTTTAATCTGCGGGAGGAACGCCGTGCCGCGGCGGCCACCCAAAGGATTTTGCCTGCCGTGGCACATAGCATCGGACAGTCTCCAGCGCCGATGCCTACCCTGCCCGCCGGAGAGCTGACGGTCTCTTTGGAGGGGGAGGAGTATCTGGGCATCCTTTCTCTACCTACCCTGGCGCTGGAGCTGCCGGTGGGGGCCGAATGGGAGATGGATTTTCTGCGCCAGGCACCCTGCCGTTATGCCGGTACCCTGGCCGGGGATGATATCATCATAGCGGCGCACAATTACCGGCGGCACTTTGCCGCGCTGCACACCCTGCGTCCCGGGGATGCCGTCCTATTTACCGATGCAGCCGGGCAGACCTACCGCTATATGGTGGACCGGGTGGAGACCCTGCCGGAGACCGCCGTGGAGGAAATGCGGGCTGGGGAGTGGGATCTTACCCTGTTTACCTGCACCTACGATGGCCGTGCCCGAGTAACGGTGCGGTGCATCCGCACGAAAGAATAACGCATTTTGCATTTTTCTCTTGACAAAGCTGCAAAATGGTGTAGAATAACATCAAGTGAATAACGATAGCGACCCCGCAGAAACATTCAGAATCGTAAGAGACTGAATATGGAGGGGGCTCTGGAGAATCTCATTGAGTTGAGTGCCGAAGGTGCAAGGCGGTTTTTCCGCCGAATCTCTCAGGCAAAAGGACAGAGCGGTCATCAAAGCATCTTTTGTTTGATCGCTCGCTATTCTTCAGAGGCTGCCGCTTAAAAAAGACGGGCAGCCTTTTTATTATCCTTTTTTCACTGCAATATTTTAATCAGGAGTGAAACAAATGGAAGCAGCATTGCTCAACATCGTACAAAAAATCAACGGCTATCTCTCGGATTATATCCTCATCATCCTGCTGGTGGGCGCGGGTCTTTATTTCTCCATCCGTACCCGCTTTGTGCAGGTGCGCTGCTTTGGCGAGGGTATGCGCCGGGTATTCGGCAACATCAATCTCCATGGCGGAAAGCAGCATGGCGGCTTTTCCTCCTTCCAGGCACTGGCCACGGCTATTGCCGCGCAGGTAGGCACCGGTAATATCGTGGGCGCCTGCGGTGCGATCCTCATCGGCGGTCCCGGTGCGATTTTCTGGATGTGGATCATTGCCTTCTTCGGCATGGCGACCATCTATGCCGAGGCGGTGCTGGCGCAGGAGACCCGCGTGGTGAATGCTGACGGCAGCGTCCACGGCGGCCCGGTTTATTACATCAAGCGTGCCTTTAAGGGTGGCTTCGGCAAGTTCCTGGCCGGCTTCTTCGCCGTAGCCATCATCCTTGCGCTGGGCTTCATCGGCAGCATGGTGCAGTCCAATTCCATCGGTGAGGCGCTTTCCAATGCCACCGGCGTTCCCACCTGGGTCATCGGTATTGTTGTGGCTGCTCTTTCCGCCTTTGTATTCCTGGGCGGCAGCCACCGGGTGGCCTCCTGGGCGGAAAAGATCGTTCCCGTAATGGCGTGCTTGTACCTCATCGGCGGTCTGGTGGTGCTGATTGCCCGAATCCGCTTTGTCCCCGAAACCTTTGGTATGATCTTCCGCTATGCGTTCGAGCCGCAGGCCATTATCGGCGGCAGCTTCGGCTTTGCGCTCAAGCAGGCCATCAGCCAGGGCGTCAAGCGCGGCCTGTTCAGCAATGAGGCCGGTATGGGCTCCACCCCGCACGCCCACGCTATGGCTAAGGTAAGCTGCCCGCACGAGCAGGGCGTTGTGGCCATGATCGGCGTTTTCATTGATACCTTTGTCGTCCTCACCATGACCGCTCTGGTCGTTATCTCCACCCTGTATGCCGGCAACGGGATCCTTGCCTCCGGCGCAGCCGAAGGTGTCAGCAAGACCAATATGGCGCAGCTGGCGTTCTCCAGCATCATGGGTAATACCGCCGGCAGTCTGTTCGTGGCCATCTGCCTTATGTTCTTCGCTTTCTCCACCATCCTGGGCTGGAACTTCTTCGGCCGTATCAATGTGGAATACCTCTTTGGCAAAAAGGCCGTCCCGGTCTATTCCATCATCGCTGTGGCGCTCATCTTCCTCGGCTCCTGCGTATCCAATGACCTAGCTTGGGAGCTTTCCGATATGTTTAACCAGCTGATGGTTATTCCCAACTTTCTGGCTATCGTAGCACTGGGCGGGCTGGTAGCTGCCGCTGCCAGGAAGGGCAGCCGCGAGACCCTCAAAAAGTGATCCCACATAAAAAAGCCCCCTCCGGTACACCCGGAGGGGGCTTTTGCTTTATGATTTACGCGGCATTGGCAGCCGGGGCCTCCTCCCCGTAAAAATCGGGCCAGTCATCGCCAAAGAGATCGCCGTTATCACCAGCATTATAGTCATCGCCAAAATTGTAATTGTAGGAATCATCAAAGTTATCATAGTAGCCGTATTCATCGCCGTAGTAGCTCAGCCAGTCCTCCAGCTCATTCAGCAGCGGCTGCATGGCAGCCATCATCACAGAAAAGAAGATGATCCCGATGAGGAACAGCGCGGCCTTGGCCAGCAGCATGCCGCGGGCAAAGCGGGCCAGCTGGGGGTTGCTGCTCACGCCGCACGCCCACACTATCATAAATATAAGCCCAATGACCGGCACCATCGCCAGCAGAATAAGCCCCATATAGGCCCACATACTCAGTCCGCCGCTGACAGTCTGTTCGGGACTTTGGTTTCGCACGGTATAGCGTTCGCCGTGGGCGCGGCAGTCGCTGCAGTGGGGACATTTCTGGCCAGGCTGTAGCCGCCGGCCGCAGCTGGGGCATACATTTTGGTTCATCGGCTTGCCGCACTCTGGGCAAAGCTCCGCCCGGTCATCATATACGGCACTGTTGCAGTTCGGGCAAAATCTCATGGGGGATTCCTCCTATCGTTTGCGCTGCCGCACGGCAGCTCTTTCTTCTGGTTCTATTCTAACATATTTTTTTGCCGAGGAAAAGTACAAAATCCAGCGAAACCTCCCCCATTCTTCACGGGGGAGGCTTCGCTGTGATATTGAAAAGGAGTATGGAGAAGTTGGCAAGTTAATTGGTGGCGCTGCTGGGTACATATTCGGTCAGTACCACACTGTGGGTGTATTCCCGGCCATTGCGGGAGACCTTGATCTCCACCCGGTCGCCTACGCTGTGGCTGGCCAGCGCTGCCTTCAGATCATCCGCGGTGGAAACCTCCACCCCGCCAAAGCTCAGCAGCCGGTCGCCGGCCTGCAGGCCGCCTTTATCCGCTATGGAGCCGGACTCCACGCTTTGAATATACACGCCGGTGCTGTCCAGCCCGTAGTAGCGGGCGGTGCGCTCATCGGTGATATCCACCAGGCTGACACCCAGCACGATCTGACCGGTCACATAACCGTGGCTGATGAGATCCTCGATGATGGTCTTGACGCTGTTGATAGGAATGGCAAAGCCGATGTTATCCACGGCATTGCCGCTGGAATCGCTGGTGGATTTGGCATTGACAATGCCGATCAGCTCTCCGCTGGCATTAAAGAGACCGCCGCCGGAATTACCGGGGTTGACCGCCGCGCTGGTTTGCAGCAGGGTCATGTTGTTGCCGTCTATCGTTACCTGGCGCTCCAGCGCGCTGACGATACCATCGGTGACGGTGCCGGAAAGGGTACCCAGCGGGTTGCCGATGGCCAGCACGGCGTCGCCCACCTTCAGGGTGTCACTGTCGCCCAGAATAGCCGGGGTCAGGTCTTTGGCGTCCACCTTCAGCACCGCGATGTCGTTATCCTCATCGGTACCCACCAGGGTGGCGGCATAGGTGCTGCCGTCATTGGCAGTCACGGTGATCTGCTGTGCGCCTTTTATCACATGGTAGTTGGTCACAATGTAGCCATCCGCCGTCAGCACCACGCCGGAGCCTGCGCCCTGGGTGACATACTGCCGGAAGAAGTAGTTGGTCGCCACACTTTCGGTGGTGATGGCCACTACGCTGTCCTCCACCTGCTGCACCACACCGGAATAACTGACGCCGACGGTGGAACCGTTGGTGGAAGGGACCTCTACCCCTTGATACAGAACGGTGGAACCGGTGCCCAGCAGGCCGCTCTTGGCAGCGATCACAGCGCCGCCTGCGCCGCCCACCATCGAGAGCACCAGGCAGCCTGCCAGCAGCAGCGCCGTACCCTTTTTGCCCCGTCCTGTGGATTTTTTGTTTGCGTCCGAGGGATGATACCCCGAAGCAGCCGTTTGCTGCGCCTGCCCGGACGCGGCATCCTGATGGATGCTGTCTTTATCATAGCGATACTCCCCGGTGGGAAGATCGGTATTGCCGGTGGTAAAGTTGCGGTCATTAAAGTTGTCGTTCGGATATGTCATGGAACTGACCTGCCTTTCTGTGGGGTGCCTGGCCCCTTGACTGCTTCCTAGTATACCGTTAAATTGTGAACAATGCTTGACCTGTTTTTTTAAGGTCGGTAAAAATGCCGTGACGAAAAGGTGAAATATTGTAAATAAATTTTGAAGCCCCTGCCCGCGGCGGGTTTTTTGCCGGCATCCTCCGCAAGCTTCTGCCGTGTCCGGGCCGTACCTCCCCCCGCCCGCTTCTTTTGGCCTCCCGCCTCCCAATTCCCCACAAAATCCCCGCAATCCCTTGCAAATGCCGCAAAAACCCGTATAATATAAAGGTATATATCCTACTGAAAGGGAGAAAGAAATACTATGGCAGATCAAAAGAAAATGGTAGCCGAGATCACCTCGATGGAGGACGATTTTGCGCAGTGGTATACCGATGTCGTTAAAAAGGCCGAGCTGGTCGATTACGGCAGCGTCCGCGGCTGCATGATCATCCGCCCCTATGGCTATGCCATTTGGGAAAATATCCAGCATATTCTTGACGGCATGTTCAAGGCGACTGGTCACCAGAATGTCTATATGCCTATGCTCATACCGGAGAGCCTGCTGCAGAAAGAGAAGGACCATGTGGAAGGCTTCGCCCCGGAGGTCGCCTGGGTCACCATGGGCGGCGAGGAAAAGCTGGAGGAGCGCCTGTGCGTGCGTCCCACCAGCGAAACGCTGTTCTGCGAGCACTATTCCCACATCATCCACAGCTACCGCGACCTGCCCAAGCTGTATAACCAGTGGTGCAGCGTCATGCGCTGGGAAAAGACCACCCGCCCCTTCCTGCGCAGCGCCGAGTTCCTGTGGCAGGAGGGCCACACCATGCACGAAACCGCCGAGGAAGCCAAGGCTGAGACCGTGCGCATGCTGAATGTCTACGCAGAGATGTGCGAGAAATATCTTGCCATCCCCGTTGTTAAGGGCGTCAAGACCGAGAAGGAAAAATTTGCGGGCGCCGAAGAAACCTATACCATCGAGGCCATGATGCACGACGGTAAGAGCCTGCAAAGCGGTACCTCCCACTACTTCGGCGACGGCTTTGCCCGTGCCTTTGATATCCAGTTCACCGACCGCAACAATACCCTGCAGTATCCTCACCAGACCAGCTGGGGTATGTCTACCCGCATCATCGGCGCCATTATTATGACCCACGGTGATAATAACGGCCTGGTGCTGCCCCCCGCTGTCGCTCCCATCCAGGTCATGGTCGTCCCCATCGCCCAGCATAAGGAGGGCGTTGCCGAGACCGCTTCCGCCCTGTGTGAGCGCCTCAAAAAGAACTTCCGTGCAGACATAGATCTTTCCGAGAACAGCCCCGGCTGGAAGTTCGCCCAGTATGAGATGAAGGGCGTACCCCTTCGCCTGGAGATCGGCCCCAAGGATATCGAAGCCGGCCAGTGCGTGCTGGTCCGTCGCGATAACCGCGAAAAGACCTTCGTCAAGCTGGAGGACCTCGAAAACGAGATCGCCCGCCTGCTGCAGGAGATTCACGACAGCCTCTATACCAAAGCCCTCGCCAACCGCGAAGCCAATACCTATGTTGCCCACGATATGGCCGAGATGCACAAGGTCGCTGATGGCACCAACGGCTTTTATAAGACCATGTGGTGCGGCGACCTCGCTTGCGAGCTCAAGATGAAGGATGAGATCGGCGTCACCAGCCGCTGCATGCCGCTGGAGCAGGAGAATCTCGGTTCTACCTGTGTCTGCTGCGGCCGCCCCGCCAAGCACATGATCATTTGGGGTAAGGCTTACTAATATCTGGACAGAATTTGCAATAGCCGCCGGATGGGCGCCCCGCAGGGGACCCGTTCCCTTCGGGAGCGGGCCTGACGGGCTTCGCCCGTCCCGGCGGTTTCACCGCCGCCCCTGCGGGGCGCCCCACTTTCTGCACCCACTCTCCCCGGCAGCAAAGCCCCAGCCCCGCGGGCCCGCCCGCTTTCCATGGTCGGTTTCGGCTTTGCCGGCAAAATTTTTTTGTCCAAAATCAAAAGGAGGTCATCCCCATGGGTTGTACTCACGATTGCAGTACCTGCGGCCACGATTGCGGCAGCGAGCAGGATTTTTCCAAAAAACTCAATGAAATGAGCAGCGTCAAAAAGGTCATCGGCGTCGTCAGCGGCAAGGGCGGCGTCGGCAAATCCCTCGTCACCAGCCTGCTGGCCGTCAGTATGCAGCGGCTGGGCTACCGCACCGCCATCCTGGATGCCGATATCACCGGCCCCAGCATCCCGCAGGCATTCGGCCTTCGGGAAAAGATCGAAACCCTCGGTGAGGTCATGCTGCCCGCCGTCTCCCGCTTCGGCACCCAGGTCATGTCCATCAATCTGCTGCTCGAACGGGAAAGCGATCCCGTTGTCTGGCGCGGCCCGGTCATTGCCGGGGCGGTGGGCCAGTTCTGGACCGATGTGTACTGGAAGGATGTCGATTTTATGTTTGTCGATATGCCCCCCGGCACCGGCGATGTCCCTCTCACCGTATTCCAGTCCCTCCCCGTGGATGGCATCATCGTGGTCACCACGCCGCAGCAGCTCGTCGGCATGATCGTGGAAAAAGCGGTAAAAATGGCCGAGATGATGAAGGTTCCGGTTCTGGGCCTCATCGAGAATATGAGCACCTACACCTGCCCTGATTGCGGAAAGCAGCATGCTATTTTCGGCGAAAGCCACCTTGATAGCATCGCGGCGGAGCACAACATTCCGGTGCTGGCCCGCCTGCCCATCCAGCCCGCGCTCGCCTCACTGATGGATACCGGTACCATCGAGCTGTTTGAGGGCGACTTTATGCAGCCCGCCGCCGACCGTCTTTGTGCCCTGCTGCCCCGCTGAAAGGAGATTGACCCTATGATCCTCACCATTGATATCGGCAACTCCAATATCTGCTTTGGCGTCTACGAGGGCAAAAATGCCCTCTTTACCGCCCGCGCCAAGACGGACCCCCTGCGTACCGAAACGGAATACGCCGTCCTTCTCTCGCAGATCTTCCGTCTGCATCAGTCCGATCCGGCCCAGCTTACCGGCGCGGCCATCTCCTCGGTCGTACCGGCGCTCACCGCCGTATTCCACGATGCCGTCCGCATCCTCGGCAATGGCCATATCCCCACCATTGTGGTTGGCCCCGGGGTCAAAACCGGCCTTAATATCCGTATCGATGAACCCGCTTCCTTGGGTGCGGACCTGGCCTGTACCGCTGTGGGCGCGGCGGAAAAATACCCCCTGCCAGCCATCATCATCGATTTGGGCACCGCTACCAAAATCACCGTCGTCACCGAGGACCGCAGCTTTATCGGCGGCGCTATCCTCCCTGGCGTCAAGATCTCGCTGGAGGCGCTTTCAGGGTCGGCCTCGCTGCTGCCCTCCATCGGTCTCGGTACCGGTAAGATCAAGACCATCGGTAGCAATACGGTGGATTGTATGCTCTCCGGTGTGGTGCTGGGCACCGCCTGTATGGTGGATGGCCTTATTGAGCGCTACCGAGAGGAACTGGGCGAAGTTCCCAGTGTGGTGGCCTGCGGCGGCCTTTCCCCGGCTATCGTGCCGCATTGCCGCACCAACATCATCCTCGATCAGGATCTGCTGCTGGATGGCCTTTTGGCCATTTACCGCCGCAACGCCCCGCCCAAACAGCACTGAACCGTACATTTTGCCCCCTCCCGCTTTGGGTGGGGGCTTTGCTTTTTCCTGGTACGGCTTGCGCGGGGCAGGGGATAGGGGCGCAGCCCCGGCAGCGCTTCGCGCCGCCGAAGCGGACTTCGTCCGCTTGCCCGCCTCCGGCAGGCGGGCTGCGCCCCTTTCGCTTTCCCTCCTATCCCACCATCCGTTCGGCCAAAGTCCGCCCCTCCCTTGCGGCAGCCAGTGCCATTATGTTATATTAAGATGAAGTAGATTGGTAAATCAGTTTTACGGAGGGAAGCAAGTGAACATAATAATTCGCAGGATGAAAAGCAGCGATGCCGACGCACTGTACCGCCTGTTGTCCGATCCGGAGGTAATGCGCTATTTGGAGCCGCTCTATGATAGGGCGCAGACCGAGGCATTTCTGCACCGCGCGGGATTATCCGAGCCGCCGCTTGTGTATGCCGCCGAAGGAAACGGACGCTTTATCGGCGATGTCATTTATCATCCATACGATGAGGAAAGCATCGAAATTGGCTGGGTGCTTTTCCCAGCGTACTGGGGGCGCGGGTACGCGTCAGCGCTGACGGATCAGCTCATTTGCAGAGCAAAACAGGAGCATAAGAGCATCGTTATCGAGTGCATTCCAGAGCAGAAGGCAACGGATCGAATCGCAATAAAAAAGGGCTTTCGTTATTGCGGGGTCTGTGATGGGTTAGCTGTCTATCGCCTTGTGTGACCCCCTCTCCCCAAGCCACCCATTTCGCCCATTTGCCCCTTGCATTTTGCCCCCTCATCTGTTATGATATGTCGCGGAAGCCGCCCCCTACCGCACCGGCAGCGGAGTTGCTTCCTAAAATTTTGCGCTGTATCCCACATCCGCCGCAGGCCCCGCTGCGCCGCTTTTGCCACGGGGCGTATCCCAGAAGGGAACGCCACCCGCCGCAATGATAAAGCGTCCCGTGTGCCGCCGTACCCGGCAAAGGAATAGCAGCAAGGAGGATTATCATGTCAAGTTCCACCAACCGCACCCGTACCCTTACCACACTCGGCATTCTTACCGCCATCATCCTGGTGATGACCTTCACCCCCCTCGGCTACATCAAAACCATGGGTCTGGAGATCACCCTCCTGCACATTCCCGTCATCCTCGGCGCGGCCCTTACCGGCCCCGCCGGCGGCATGGTGCTGGGTGCAGTGTTTGGCTTCACCAGCTTCTTTCAGTGCTTCGGCCTAAGCACCTTCGGCACCACCCTGTTCAGCATCAATCCCGCTGGCACCTTTATCGTCTGTGTGATCCCCCGCATCCTGCTGGGACTGGTTGCCGCCTACATCTACCGCGGCTTCGATCACCTCACCGGCAAGTGGAGCGGCACCATCACCGGTGCACTGGCCACCATCTGCCATACGGCAATGTTCATGGGCACGCTGGCGATCTTCTTCTACACCAGTGACTATCTTCAGGGCTTCGCCGCTATGATGGGCACCACCAATGTCTTTGCGTTCATCATCGCCTTTGTCGGCCTGCAGGGCCTCCTGGAGATCATCCTCGCCGCCATCGTGGTCGGTGCGCTGGTCCCCATCATCAAAAAGACCCGCCGCGTCTGATTTTCACTTACCCCAATAAAATAGCACGCAAAAAAGAGGCATCCGTTGTGGGTGCCTCTTTTCTCGTTTCTGCAGGGCTTTGGTTCGGCCGCAGGCCCCGATGCTCCGCATCGGCCCCGCCCGCTGCGCGGCGGGGTGCCCGGGCTTCGCCCGGGCG
>OLYC01001318.1_pt1 | contig 17453 bp, 27 predicted proteins | sample 1674271 | NCBI WGS metagenome assembly OLYC01 (sample SAMEA103958154, study PRJEB25191) | human gut metagenome
TCTGCAATTTGCAATTCTCTTAAAGAATTATTCTGTTTAACATTTATATTATCAACTTTATATGTTACTCCATTTGTAGTATATTCTTGTAATTCTTCAATTTCCCCTGTATGTGTACTAACTTTATTAGTATATTTATCAGATAAATCAATATATGAGCCTTCATAATTTCCCTGATTATCCGCATCTACATTTTTGCCATTTACTTCATTTCCCCTGTTCCACTTAAAGACACGTCCCTGCCATACCTGATGTGTAGGTCTGGCGGTCTCGTGCCAGCTTACTTCTACATAATCCGTGTGAAGCTTGTCCATATTCTGCTCTGTTACCTTTGCTGTAACCTGTGTAACGGCTGTCATTATGGCACGTCTCGCTGCAACCTCTATACGACTGGTTCTTCCACTTGCATAGTCTATTGTTCGTATTCCAGAGTTGGTCATCTCATTTATAGTACGCTTAATAACCTGACTATAGCTGAATGCTCCACTGGTTATTTCAAATACTGCACGGCTTAAGGTATCTTTATAATACTTAGTTAGAGGTACCCATGTCTTAACGCCTTCCCTCTGGCGCACAAAGCCCATTGTATTAGTAATATTCTTATATGTCCCCTTTGTCTGGTCCTTTATTGCCCCTATAAACTGTTGGAGCTGTTTGTTGTCTTTGTACGCAACAAAACCAGCTCCAACAGCTTTATATAAATTACTATCCCTGTTATACCCTCTCTCAAATACATCACCAAATATATCTTCAATTTCAGAGTATGTAAGCTTTAATGTCTTTTCAACATACCTCTTTATCATTTTTTCACTTTCGCCCATCTTTACAAGCTGGAAGATATCATATTCTGCCGTTGCTGTTATCATATTATTTTCTTTTATCCTGGCAACAATATCTTCCAGTATCTTAAGCTCTAAGTCTGAAAATGCCTGCTCTATTGGCTTAGGCATCTGTTCCATTTCTTCCTGCGTCAATGCCATATGTTATCACTCCAATACTGTTTCCTGCTCTGGAAGTTTCTTCTGTGCCTCTTCCAGCGTTTCCCCGTAGTATTTAGATCTATATTCTGCCAGAGACATTACACCCATAGATACATCATTTCTGTCTTCTTTGCGGATTGTGTCTTTATCCTCAATTATAGAATCATCAAAATCTATGTTTACCTCTGCCTCTTCATTTACTCCTGCTCCTATACTGTTACCAAGCCGGCATATTATCGATATAAGCTCTGTAATAACATTGTTCAGGATAATTTCATGTTTCTTAATTGTTCTGTACATATCGCTATTCTCAGATATTACCTGTGTTGCTGTGGTTATATTGCCATTCTCAAATTTATAGTGTTCTGTACCAAAACCTGTCTTTACAGAAAGAATATTGAGAAAATCATTAATACCTTTATTGTGAGCTTCCGCCCTTATCTCCATATTGCTTTCAACAATAGGCTTTTTGTCGTCCATATTCTCTTCTGGCAATTTATAGAACACAACATCGTCTGGATCAAATTGCTTGTTTCCGCCAATTGTTTCCTGCATAACATCATGGCTTACATATATTCGCTTCTTTCCGAGTACAAATTCATTGACATAACTGTCATACGCTGTGTCACACCCCTTTAACTGGTCTATTGCATTTGCATATATCGCAATCCCCATAGGATTATCTTCATCAAAGTTATTGGCCACATTGAGCTTGTCTATCACAAATTGCCGCTTACTACTGCCAGTATGTATAACAGGGGTCAAGTTTTGGAACGGTGCCATGCCTTTCCATAGCGCCTGCTCTACTTCTGTGCCAGCTCCCTTTGTTGCCTCTACAACGTGGTTATGTATTACATACTCTCCATTCTCTATAGCATGTATCTGTATAACAGCATATTCCTTTGTCTTATATGTCTTAGGAAACACGAAAGCGCATTCTTCTATGTAGTCATTGCTCCAACTAAGGGGATATATATTATCTGCTGCCACATAATCAATTTTTACTTCTCCATGTCCTGCAATAAGTTCTCCTGTTTCTTCATTCGCCATTGCATTCGTTATATATGGCACATATGCCACAGTCCCTAATGCAGCCTTCTTCTCCTGATATGTATTCCCCAGCACCTGCCAGTTATTTTTCTTAAGAACATCTTTAACATATTCACTTGTATGCTCATCATTTATCGTTATTGCTACATGCTCATTAAGCAGAAGGTCAGCCATATCTTCACTAAGCTTCTTAGCCATTCCCATAGCCCCTCTTTTGCAATTAATATACTTCTCACCGGAATATATCCTATATGAGTGAAATCTCCTTACATTAGATTTGTACCAACTTTTCCATTCTTCTATTTTGCTGTAAAACCCTGTATCTATTGTATCGTAACCATATTTCTGTAAAAATTTTGTTATTATCATTTAGTCCTCCTGTTCTGCTATAGGTAAAAAGTACTTAAGATACTTCCACATTCCCATAACCGCATAACGCATAGCATCCATGCAGTGATCATTTATCTTCACTGGTACTTCTTTCCCCTGTTCAATTGATTTGGCATCATATTCGTATGTACCAGCTTCCCGCGTAAGATTCTCCTGTGTTGGAGATACCTCCAGCACCCCATATGTCATTATTTTTTGTGTTCTTGATATCCCTAACGCAACATCATTTTGAGCATCTACTATCTTTACAGCTGGGCACTTACGCTTGATTTCTTCCGCGAGACCTTTGGCGGAAGGATCTATATACACAATGGCTGTCGCTATTCCATATTCTTTCTGCAGTTCTTCAAAGTATTCTTTAAAGTCTGCCGCATACTCTGATGGGGATTTCTGTTTACCTTCATCTCTTCCAGAATAATAGTATTCTTTAAGCCCTCTGAATTTTTTCTTTGCAACATCCACCCCCCATGCCTCATAGGTTGTTGCGTTCATCTGTCCATAATCCACTCCGATTGCAACCGGATAAACAGCTCTTGGCGGCTCAACTATCATGTTGGGGTTAAACATGTAATATATGATTTCATCTATTCCGGTACTCTCTCCCAGCCACACCCAACGATATTGTTTTTCATCAGATTTTTTTAACGTCTCCGCTGTCTCTATAAGGTCCTTTCCTACCCACTCTGGAGGAACATCTTTGTATGTCGTGTGAATATGCACACAATCTGGACGCTTCTCCATCTTTTTACACCACTCTACGATTGGAGCATTGGGATTCTTGGGTGGATTGTATAGATATATCATTTGAAAGCCGCCATTATTTCCTCTGGCAAATGTCGCTTCTATGTTTAAAAGCTCATCTTCTCCATCTCCATCATCAAAGAATTCTGTAGCTTCATCGATAATTACCAGTTTTATAGGCCTATCCTCGTCTATAATACCTTTGGTATCGTCGATACCGTCCGAGCCTGCAAAATACATCGTATTCCCATTTTTTAAATATTTAATCTCCATGGGACTCTTGGTTATATGGAACTTGCTCTTAGGTACTTTTAATCGGCTAATTCCTCTAAGCATCTCCTTATACACGGTCTTTCTAAGCTTATTGTGATGCTTTCTAAGCACTACAACCGAACCCTTTTCCGAAGAAACAATCTGGTAATCTCCCCTTATCGCTGCGAAGCTGGATTTCGTTCCAGCTCGGCCAGATGTAAGAATGATATGCTTAATACTCCGATTATTAAATAATGGCTGGTATTTAGGTATTATCAAATCACTTATCCTTATTTCAGACATCGTTAATAATCACCACGCTTTCATCTTCTCCATCATCTTCCTTGTGCTGCAGCTTATCTCTTTGTGCATTTAACAGGTCAATTTTTGCTTTCTGCTCCGCTGTGGCCATATCCATATGTGCCGCGAGCCAATCAAGCGCTTTTAACTGGTCATACATCTTAATTTTTATTCCATTCTGTCCCTCTGATATTTCCGCCAATATACTTGTATCCGTGTAATCGGATTCTTTCAAATCAACATAAGAATATTCATTTATTTTTTGCTTTCCCGTGTTAGGATCTATAATAGGAATGTCCCTTCCATCCTTCTTAACCCACATAGGGACCCTTTTCTTTCCAAATGTTACATAATCCCCAATATCTGAGAACGCTATATCCATATACTTCTGGAATATATCTTCCTGAGTTAAATACTCTCTTGTTATCCGTTCTTTTTTAAGAATATCTATCATTTCTTTAATCTTAGGATTCTTTAGTAATCTGCAACCCTCTACTGCCGCCGTACTGTAAGAACAGTTATATGCCTTTAAATATGCTCTTGTAGCATTAAAGCATCTAACAAAATACAAACAAAAAAGCCGTTGTTTCTCAGTCAAATTGGTATTGTCTTCTACCATCTGAACATCATTCACAACAGCTTCATTTTTTGTGTGCACACCTTTTTCAGTTTGTGTGCATACTTTTTCAGTTTTGTGTGCACACTTTTTCGCATGTACACTTTTATTGGCTTTCGTCCATCCATACCTTGTTTTCCAGCTTTTTATAGTATTAATACTTACACCATACTTCTGTGCCAGTTCCTTATATTTCATGCCGGATATATAGTCAAGTTGCGCCTGTTCATAGTTTGGTGCATTTGGCATGCATTCACCTCCATTCAAAAACTCCGACTGCTGCCAGTGAATTTCTTCACAAGCCTGCTGCCGGAGTTTTCTCGATAAATATTGGGGGAAGGTCTTATCAAATCGTTTGATATCGATTCCAAACTAAATACTAACACACTTAAAGCGGACAAAACGGACAAAGATTATTTTTTTAAATACCTTTCCATTTCTTTTCTACAGCTTTCCGCAGTACAATTCTTCCCCATATGCATAGCCACCTGATACCATGTCATTTTGTCAGTGTACTTAAGACGCATCATGCGTCTCATTCTCACATTAGGTTCTTTCTCTATTAACTCTTTAATCCGCTTAAGAATATTATCAATCTGCTCCTTTTTTAACTGCTTCATCTGCAGCTTTGTTTTCCTCTCAGAGTATATCTTATGTGGAAATCCCTCTATAACATAATGCTGCTTGCCTCCGTTACCACCAGATACACTATCTCTTTCTGTGTAGCCTCCCTTACGTGTCATATTGTCAAGGTCCTTTTGGATCTGTGTGATTTCCCGCTGTAAGTCTTCCTGTTCTTTTATCAAATCAGGATATTGTTTTAATAATTTTTTGATATCGTTCAAGTTATTCATCACCTACCTTCTGTAATATAGTCTTATCTGCTGCCAGTTCTTCAACATTCAGGATTTCTAAAACATAATACTGTTTGTCTGGCGAAGCGCCCCACTTTGGTCTACCTTTTCCAATCCATAATCTACATCTTGCTTTTATTGCTTTAGAATTCTTGGAATAACCATTACGAAAAATAATCTCCTGAACCCTGTCTTTCCTTATCTCCTCTGGTACTGCCTCTCCTTGCAATAACTCAAATTCGCTTCTATCTAAGAAATTGTCTGGTGGATATAATGGATGTATGGTTATGGCTCCGAACAGATTCTGGAATCTTGTTTCGTAATATTGTTTTATTTCCCGATACTCTTCTTTCTTCTCTCCTGAAAGAATCATATCATACCATTTCTTCTGAATTGGCAATGTTAGCATTATAAACCACCTGCCTTTACTATCTCGATTGCTTCATCAGTAAGAATATCTTCCGGTTTTCCATGCAACCTCAAACCAGAATTAAACTCTTTGCTTCTTTCTTTTAATTGTTTCACAACCTTATTAACATCATAGGCTGTTGGCTGTTTATCGATAAAATCCAGTATTGCTTTTATCTGACTTTTGTTGTACTTTTGCCCTTTAAAATTCAGATTGTCCGCATCAATCAGTCTCATTTTCCCTCCTGTTTTGCCGCTAATATATATTATCTGTGAACCGTCTTTAAGCCAGCATGCGATCGCATTTGGTATCTGGCTATTATCATTTATTCCAGCTATATGTATACTACTAGCAGGCTTGTAATCAATAATTCTTGTTCGTATATGCTTTTTAGCTTCTTTCAACAACTTTTTATAAGTCATATCTAACTCCTTTATAGGTTCAAGTAACTTATTCATGTTTCCTCTCGACAAACCTCTCTCCATCACACCAAAAATAATCTTCTGTCGGCATGTTGTTCTTTATAATTGTCTTATTGTTACATGTATATTCTGTTACCACACTCTTGGAGCAGTGCTCACAAGTCATCTCCGTGAAATCTTCGCACCTCTCAATCTTAAGTATCTCATCAAGATCTGATTCGTTGTTAAGCTCATTTATGCATATTACGAGGCTGTTATCTCTTTCTATCTCTACTGTACTACCGTCTTTCTTTGTTATTTTCCACATATAATTACCTCTCCTATGTCATCTATTGCTCTTGAATATTCATCATAGAGATTGTCATCATTAACACACATATTTATTAAGCAATACAAATATCCCTGAGCATATTCTATGCTGCACTGTTTTGTCTTAATTTTATTTTTTAAAATTATGTACTCAGACTTGAAATCCTTGTCTTTGTGTACTTCTGTCGTTCCTGTTTCATTCACTTTTTCAAAGTAAAATTTTATTGGCTCTCGTTTTTCTTGTACCATACCAAACCGCGTGGCTATATTGTAAGTACACACATCCCTTTTCAGCCTGTCTGGTATTTTCTGTAATTGCTCTCTAAATGTCTCTAAATCCATCGTTGACTTATATCGATTGCAGGAGCCGCAAGCTGGCATCATATTGCTTACATCGTGAACATCTATGTCCTCGTCATACTCATAATTTCTTAAACAATGCAGATGGTCTACATTAAATCCTTTTTCCGGTATCTCGCAACCACAATATGCACAGTGACCATTATATTTTTGATACACAATCTTTCTAATCTTTTTAGGAATAGTTTTCCGCATTATCTATTCCTTCTTTCTGCTGCCATCTCTATTGTATTTATCCGCAGGCTTATCCTCCTTGGCGCAATATAACTCAATAAGCCCCTTACAATCTCTCTGGTCCAGATTAATCATAATACAATCTCTATTCATCCCAGTTTCCCCTTCCTGCATTACATAATGCCAATATTACCCACGCCACTATAAAGCCGGCTATAAAACCTATTATTCCTGCTGCCATACTACCTCCATATACCCATGCTTTTTAGTATCATATCTGCAAGTTTCTCTGCTTTTTCATCCAAAGTCTTCTCCTTCTCTTTTTCAAATTCTTCATCCGTCATCAGGGCAATTTCCTGCATATGCTCTATTTTGCTCTTAGCAAAATTCTCCGAGAGTCCTGCTCTAATCATGCCTCTATACACTTCCCTTGTTATTACTCCTAATTCTGCTGTTAATAGTGCGGGTGTTCCCTCCATTTTGATTCTTCCTTTATCACATTTAATCATAATCATTCTCCTTATTATTTTATTAGGCAAATCTTAATTGCCCTGTCTTTTCCTCGTTTATACTGCAGTTAGGCATTCTCTGTGCTATGCATAATTCTTTAAGATTAGCTCTTACCAGTGCATTAGGTACCATTGGACTAACAGAATTGCCACATCTCTTAACCTGCTCAGCTCTTGGATATGTCTTGCCTGTATAATCGCGGTCAATTATGTAATCTGCCGGAAATCCCTGGCATCCATACAGTTCTCTAGGTTCCAACATTCGCAAACCAATATCTACAATTTGATAATCCACACCTTCTATCGTTACCAAACCAAATCTATCCTTTGTTGTAACTGTATCAAGTGGTTGCTCTATATCCTGCCCTGTTGCATCCCCGTAATATTTAATTAAAAACGCTCTGACTTCTCCAAAATGCCCTGGTGATGTGGTTATGGTATGTAATGGTTCTCTTAAATCCTGTCCTGTGCCGCTTTTATAAAATTTGCTCAAAAATGATGTAACCAGTCCGTACCGGTTTGAACCATCCACAGTCATGATTGGATTTCTAATAGTCTGCCCTCTTACTTCTCCTTGTGCTGTCTCGGAATGGTACTGGATTAGCGTTGGCACCACCAGCCTGTTATGATCTACTGTAGTGATTGTGTCTATTGGTTTATCGACTCTGCTACCACTGCCTTGATAATTACCACCATATGCCTTATCGATAATCGGTGTAAGCGTTGGCTCTACAATTCCATATCCATGTTTACCTGTAATTGTTGGCAATGGTTCTTTAGTATCCAGCGGTCTTCTGTCTCCACCATGATTACACTGAACAATAAAAGGCTCTGGATTATCCAAAACAAATTTCTTTAATCCTCTTGCGATTCTTTCCATTGTCTTAGGTGCTAATGGTCTTACCGCTTTTATTCCATATTTCTCTTTTATCTGTTCAGATGTATCAAATATGCTGGGGCATGGTCTGCTAAAATCTATCTGTGTATATGCTCCAACATAAGGTTTTAGCATTCCCTTTTTCACAGCTTCGCTGTCTGCAGGTGCATGTGTAGGCTCTGGCCATATAATAGGTCTCTTGTCACATCTTGCAACCATAAAGAATCTCTTTCTCATGGTTGGCGCTCCGTAATCTGCTGCCACAAGCTCCCTGAACTGCACTTCATATCCTAAATCCTGCAGCTGGCTTACAAATTTATTAAATGTCTTGCCCTGCTTTGTTTTTATTGGATGATGCCCTCTGTTCAGTGGTCCCCATGTCTTGAATTCTTCTACATTCTCCAACATGATTACTCTAGGTCTTACCAGTCCAGCCCACCGGCACGCTACCCATGCAAGGCCTCTTATATTCTTATCCTTTGGCTTACCGCCTTTTGCCTTGCTGAAATGTTTACAGTCTGGAGAGAACCAGGCAAGCCCGACAGGATGCCCATTACATGCCTGCACTGGGTCTACCTGCCATACATCTTCACAATAATGTTTCGTATTCGGATGGTTTGCTTTATGCATTGCAATAGCCTTAGGATCATGGTTAATTGCTATATCCACACTAAAGCCGGTAGCTTCTTCTATTCCGGTGGAAGCTCCGCCCCCACCAGCGAAATTATCAACTATTAATTCCCCGTTTATCATATCAAGCCCCCATAAAGTCAAACAGCGTAGGTGTTTCTATCTCATTTTCTGCTTCCTGAAGATATCCAACACCATCTCTGAAATAGTCACAGCTCAGTTCTATTCCATAGCCGTATCTTTTCATCTTTACTGCCGTCATTGGAACTGTCATTAAGCCTCCAAACGGGTCAAGAACCATATCACCTTCATTGCTGTATCTGTTAATGATTCTTTCAACAATATCAAGCTGCAGTGGGCATACATGCATCTGCTGCCTGCGTCTGCTCTGTGTTGTATTAAGTGTTCTCATTCTGTTTATATCATCCCATACGTCAAGGTTATTCCATGAACCGGGAGCGACAACCATAAATGTGGCTGGGAGCTTATCATTTTTATCTAACTCTTCCGCAAGCTTCACATGTTCTTCATAGCTGTATACATTGGAGCGGCTGTATTCCCTGTACACTCTCTGTAAATCATCAACACTGAATTCCTTAAGCTCATCTTTGCTTATAAGCCTGTTCCCGGAACTTCTCCAGTATCCGTGAGCATCTATCTGCCATTGTGCTCTTGTATAATCTTCCTTGGTTTTCTTTACAGGATCATCCGCATATGCATTAGATTTATCTGTTGGAAGTTTTCTGAACAGAAGTATATATTCTGGACAGCCTACCCCCATCTTTGAACCGTCTTTGCACTGTTCAGACCATCCAAGGCGATATGTCTGGTTATTCTCCCTGACCACATCTGTAACAACTGTTATCATTCCAAAATACTGAAAACCATGTTTCATGTAGTGTTCTATACACTGTGCATGAAACGGCTCTATTGTAGGCATTCCAGTTCCTGTAGCATTTCCAAATAATACCCTGTCTTTTACATGGATGGCTGCTACCCTGCCAGGTTCAAGAATCCTTAAAAGCTCCGGTGTAAGGAAGTCCATCTGCTCAAAGAACTTTTCTGTGTTCTCATTGTGTCCGAAGTCGTTATAATTAGCGCTATACTCATAATGGTTTCCGAATGGAATGGATGTATGTATAAGTCCTACAGAATTACTCTCAATTCTTCTGCACTCTTCAACACAATCATCATTTACCGCTGTATAATGCTTTCCCTGTACTTTCACTGTCTCAACTCCCATCTTTCTCTCTAACCGCTTTATTTTAGATGCCGGACTTAAACCATATTTCTTTACAATATCCGTCATTTTCTTAACCATGTGATTATGATTCTTCCATTTCTCAAGCAATGCTTCTTTAATCTGTCTTTCGTTCTCCATGTATATAATGTCTATAACAACTGTATCTGTCTGTAAGAACCTGTAACATCTATGCACCGCCTGAATAAAATCGTTAAACTCATAATCAATGCCTAAGAATATCTCCCTGTGGCAGTAACGCTGAAAATTACAGCCCGAACCTGATATTGATTTTTTTGTTGCAAACAGCTTGATTCTTCCCTGTGCAAAATCAATAACACGCTTTTCCCTTATGTCATAATCCTGTGAGCCGTATATATCTACAACTTCGGGTATTGCCTTAAGAATTGCTTTTCTCTCAGACTCTAAGTCATGCCACAAAAGGAAATGCTCCTCAGGCGAACTCTCTACAATCTCTTTCATCTTTTCAACACGCTGGTCAATGCTGTTTCTTTTTACATCTGCAGCTTCCTTCAAGCCTGCTGCCGCTTCTGTAAATAACTGCATTTGTCCTGTTTTATCAGACGTATCCCCGTAATGTATTGGTATCTCATGCCACCTTACATCAAGCGTCGGTAATACATATCCCTCATCGGAATATTCTGGATTTACATCTGAAGGTTTCGTTATGAACAATGCCCATGATGACACCCACAGCCAGAATTCATCTTCCATATTCGAGTACAATGTAAGATTGTTTGCCTTAGTGCTGTCTCTCTGAAAGAATCTTGTAAGTGCCTGCCCTGTGTCCATTACCTCAAGATAGCCGGCATAATGTATAAGCTCCTTGTATTTGTTTGGACTTGGCGTTGCTGTGGCTACAAGCTTGTAAGGAACATTCTTGAACTTATCAAGAAATGTCTGGTATGTCTTACTTCCAAAAGATCTTAAAACACTTGCTTCGTCTAAAGATGTTGCAACAAAATAATCCGGTCTTATATCACCATCTCTTACTCTTTCATAGTTTGTAAGAACAATCCTGCTGTCACAGGATTCTACTTCTTCCATGCTTCTGCAATAAACAGGTGCATCATATCCAAGAACATTCTCAGCGTCCTGTGTAAATTCCTGTTTTACTCCAAGCGGAAGAACAATTAAAGCTCTTCCTCCTTCATGATTTATTACCTGTTTACAGAATTCTATTTCCTGTATGGTTTTACCTAAACCAAAACTTTCAAATAAAGCTCTTTTTCCACCTTTAAGTGCCCATATGACAGCATCCTTTTGATGTGGCTTTAATGCTTTGTTAATATCTGTCGGATTTACTTCAAATCCGCTATCCTGTGCAAGTTCTATCTTGCTTTCTAAAAACTCCTGGTATGTCATTTTTTGAAAGGAACATCGTACGAATCACTCTGGCCAGAGTTCCAGGCTCCTTTCTGATATTCTTATTTCTCTGCTGCCCTCATGCATTTATATGAGCAGTAACATTTACCATTTCTTTTGTAGCCCCATGTCTCTCTGCTTACCGTTATTGTGGATACATATTTACCACATTGTGCACAATAAAACCCAAAGGCGTCATTGCGCTTCTTTACTGGGAGACTTCGCCTTTCTGTCAGGCTTATCCCCTTTTACTGTTACCGCGTCACTCAAAGCTGATATACAGGCTTCTAAAGCCTTACAATGTTCCTCAATTACCTCACCTAATCGATTCTTGATATACTCAACTGCATCATCTGCTATGTCTTTCATGCCTGGGAGCTTGTACAGCTCTGTATATCCTGCGTAATGGCTTCTGTCTTCACTCGGCTCTCCCTTAAATAAATCTGCTCCTATAAGTTCTTCCTTGACGCGGTACATATCCAGTACCATATTTGCATCATCTTCAATTGCAAGCCCCAGCCTGCCTATCTGTAACAATGTTTCCTGTGTCATTATTTCTCTCTTTCACTAATGTTTATAACTGCTGCCACAACATCTTCTCTGTTCCATTCTGTTTTTTCATCTGGTGGTGCAGTTATTGTCACCCTGCCTAATTCTTGATTTATATCCATTGTATAAATCCTGTTATGTACACAAATCTGATACGCTGCTTCATCAGCATATAAGATTTCCATGATTTCCGCTGTCTCAAGACCTGAAGTGTATATTTTGTCTCTCAAGTGCTTATTATCTTTAAAAAGCTGCTGTAATACCTGTTCAAGCACATTGTTATCCGCAAAATCTTCATACAAATAATTCTTTCCAAATGCTTTCATCCATTCTCTATGGCTGTATACCTGTTCAAAACGTCTTTGACCTGCTCTTATAAGTTTCAAATCTGTTTCTCTGCTCTTATGTACAGCTTCCGCTCCCGTTCTATGGTCTTTTTCACATAGAAACACTGTAAGCCCATACTTTTCAGCTATCTTTCGGTTTGCTACTCCATGCATAACATGGTGTTTTTCTAAGCCATATGATGTAAGAGGTCCAAAATACCCCTGTTCCTCTGCTCTCATACGGCACAAAAAACATTCCTTTGTATTCTGCATTATGCTTCTGCTCATATTCTCCTTTCTCCTCCCATAACAGGGAGGTCTGCTGCCATATTAATAGTTACTGTGATATATATACTTAGATAAATAAGTATCTTGTAGACATTTGTGGAGTAAAACACTTCTCCAATTCTGTATTTATGCCATTTGTAGCCATCTTGATTTTTAATATGTCGCTGTGTGCTGACATTCATATAACTCTCTTTTCAACTTTGCTATTTTCCCTGATACTTGGTATTAACTGCACTTTTATCCTCATCATATGTAAGAATTGCCTGCCTCAGCCACTCCTGTTCTTTCAGTTCATTCTTGATTTTTTCTTCCTCACTGGCATTTCTCATATTCTGCCTCCATCTTCTTAAGCTCATATTCCATCCACTTTGTAAAATCATGCGGCTCATCCGACCAGCTTATAACATGTCCGCGGCTTACATTTAGGTACTGCTGCCACAAATCCGCATTCTTTACCTGCTTACCTGTCTTTTTCTTCCAGCCGTCTTTTTCCCACTGCTGTGGCCAAGCATTTCGACAGCTGTTTAATACATGCTCACATTCTGTATTTATGCGGATTTCACAGTTTTCATGGAAACGCATAAGTGCATGTATTATTGCCTGCAGTGTTGCCTGGTTCTCTGTTACATTCTCAAGTGTACCTTTGCCATTACGGACAAATTCTTTGCCATTAATAACTATCTTTAAAACATACATGTACGCTGCATGCTTCTTTACCGCTGGTCCTCTAGCGCTTGTTTTTATATAAACATCTACTTTCTGCACTAACCACACTCCCTTCCTTTATGTCGTCGGAACTTGGCTTCATAGTATCTAAAGCCCATCTCAGATATTCCGGTTCTCTCAGAATCCTTAACCATGTAATATCCTTGTTTCTCGTACTTGCGTATTGTGCTTCTCCTTGTTTTATCTGCAAACGTATTTGCATTAACTACCTGTTTTACAATCACTGGCTCTTTTAAATTTCTTGAAGAATTCCATCGCTTACCTATTCTTCTGCCAAGAGTCTCCTCTGTCTTATTTGCATACTTAACAAAATACTGAGCAATTCTTGTGTAGTCATTGTCACTGTCCAGCGGCTTTACATGGACAAACCCTTTGTTCCAACATCTCTTTAATACACGCACATCACATACACTCATGATCATGTGAATATGATGCGCTCCCTTGCTTCCTATCTCTTTAACATAGATGTACTTTAGAGGACCAATGTTCTCAAATTCTCTCCTCAAAGCTTTTAGCAGATTGCGAATATCTACTGTCATATCATCAGGTGTGGGAGGTCGGCTCTCCCTGGCATAAGTCCATGTAACCAACATTCCTGTCTCATCTGTAAAATTGGTATTCATCTTTGCCGCCAGCTTCCTTTCTGCCAGTCTCCGGTTTATGGTTTCCTGTTTCGCTGTTGTTACCTTCTCCCGGCTCTCCCTTCTTTCCCCTCGACAGTTATATCTAAGGGTGTGATATCGTCTTATTGTTATTACGCTACCTGCTATACATATTTCCTTTATGTATGGCATTAAAAATTGTCTCCTTGGTTCTTAACTTAATTAATACAATCAAGTTTTTATGGGGATTTCTCCCCATTATTTTTCTTGATATTCGCATCAAATATTGACTTTATTCTTAAAATGATTTATTATGTATTCAAGTTGTTACGCAACTTGTCGATTTGGTTCGAGCCGCTTCTCCAAGCGGCTCTTTTTATTTACTCTGTCTTATCTTCTGTGACCTTATGTTCTCTACGGACATGAAGGCGTTCATCACTATCAAGATACACACTGTAGGTAACCCCCCCATCTTTAATTGTGAGCTTATCAAACTCACTTCTCATAACAGGTCTTACTGCAGCTTTCAGTACCTCTCCTATCTGTTCACTGTTAGCAAGCTTCAGGCACTCGTCTTCTGCCTTACGCACTCGCCTTTCTACATTCCACCATGCTCTTGCACCTTCACATTTGCAAATCTTAGTCGCTTCCTCTGAAATGTATGTATCCCAATCATCTGGTTTGTCTTCATATGAAGCTACAATATCATCATTAATCTCAAGCATTGCCTGCTGCCCGCAATACATGCACTTTCCCAAATATGTACTTTTAGTCATTTACGCCTCCCTGAGTCTATAACTCCCCACTGGAACTCCATTTCTATTTTCTAACTTATGTAATCTGCACATCCACTTAGCTGCATCTTCAATGCGTCTATCGTCTACCGCCGCATTAATGCGCCTGTTGTATGCAATTATCAAACCTATGTCTCTCATCTTGCCTCCTTACTACGGACATACCCCATTACGCTAAGAGCCTGCTCATTGAGGCGCTGTCCGTATTCTTTTTTTGTATTTTTATCAAGTTCTGAAAAATCAATCACTTTCTCTCCCTCAATAATTTTTATAACTATATTCATCAGTTCACCTCATGCCCTTTTATGTTTTATATGCTACTTACGCTTTTTATGTTCATTGCATAAAAGCACGATTATTATGCAGATAATAATGATCATTACTCTTGCCGTATAATTCATTTATTCCTCCTTCATCTTCACCCAGTATTCCGTTTTAGCTGTTACAACCGGTATATTTTCTTCCTGCATATACCGGAGTAAATCTTCTGGTTTGCCAAAATTGGCATATTCGGTTCGTATAATCATTACCTGCCCCTTTCTTAAAATCCTTGTATAAATGTCTTTTTGCTCCTATACTTTAATTACTGGTGTTGCAGCACCTAGTTTTAAGAAAGGAGATTCTTATGGAACTCACAAAGATAACCACTAAATTTGCTGTTACTCTTTACAAATGTTACTTACAGCGTGTTGAATCAGGTATTCCCAGATCATCTGCTATCGAATTTAATAGCCTATCACATTCTGAATTTCCTGATTTCTCCGATGATGATATTGATTTCTGTATTAATGAAATGAAAAGTCATAAATATATAAAGGTCGATATCTTGGGAAATATAACGCTTCAATCAACTTTTATATATGATATGGAGAATCGTTTTAAATCCGGTCTGACCGAAGTTATCAAATTCTTAGCAAACTTAGCGTCAAATATCATTTAATTTGCTCAGCTAGTATCGAATGGTACTAGCTGATTTTTTCTCCATCTTTACTATATGTGCTTATTTCTTTTGTTACTGTTTCAGTACATTCCATAGTTACTCTCCACTTAGTTCCATCAAAATTAATCTGTACAGATTCAATCCCTTCTCCTATTGGTTTTCCATTAAGAAGAAATATCTTGTTCTGTGCGTCTACATATAAACTTTCTAATTTATCTGGAAGCTCTGTTATTGTTTGTGTCTGCACCTTCTCACCTCCTCGATAGATAATTACTTGTGTAAATGTTCTTTTACTCCTATACTTTAATTACAGGCTATTGCAGTAGCCAAGTAATCAAGAAAGGAGTCTGCTTATAGCACAATATGTTTTACTTGGAAAAGCTTTTGTATGTCCCTTTTACAAAAAGCAACTGGTCTTAACTGGGAAATATCATTTACTTAACGAGAATGACCACTACGAAGGTACTTTTGTTACTTTCACCTGTCCCATAATTGAAAACAGTAAACTTCATAAAGACGACCAATGCGAAGAATACAAATATCTTCAATGCTTTATGCGTTCTGAATGTACCTGATTAAAAGACTTCCCATATAAACACAACATAAAAGAACCTCTTTAGTTTTTATCTATTGTTGTTTCTCTTTCTATTAGAAAATCAAAGTTTTCAGCAGTCAAAAGTTTAGCTTCCATTTGATTCGCATAGCCTTCTATATTTTCTATGGAAGGCTTATTCTTTTTACATTCCTCTAAAATCCCTAATGAATCTATCCTTGCTTTCTGAATTATTCCTTTTAATTCTCCTATGTTTACAATTCTTTCTGAAACATATTTCACGCTCTCACCTCCTCGTTTAAAAGATTTTCTTGAACTTATGTTCAAATACTGATATCATTAATTTGCTCATACTGGGCAGGAAAGGAGAACCTATGACACTTATAGGAAAACTTATCTGCCCTGCTCTTTTTAATTAAGGTTGCAATTGTGGTCGCTCAAAACACTCTAAACTGAGGTTAAATGTAATAATTAGTATGGCGTAATAAATGCTCGTGAGAGTAACGGTCTGGACCCGGTTAATAAATCCTCACCATACCAAATGTTCCTTGATTTCCACCAGCTAATGGGCAGTGCAATTCGTGCTGAACTAAAACAGCATAAGTGGTGGAATACTTGATAGAAACATTTAGCGTTATTAGATGTGATGAAAATCTGCAAAGTATAAAAAGTAAAAAAATTTAGCATGAAACTGTTAGAGATAACGCCTCTGACAGTTTTTTTGTTTTATTAAGAACAACTTGTAAAGAAATACTTTGCTATATCCTTATCTTTTATCTTTAACAACTCTTTTGCTCTGTAGATTTCGCTCTGCCTCCATTGTCTTGCCCCTGTAAGCTTCAAAGATATGCTTCTTTCGGACAACTCCATATCCTTTGCAAAGCCACTTTGATTTCCATATATTTTCTTGATTCGTTCTCTCAGATTCCGATTATCAAAACCTGTCATGCATCTTCTCACCTCCTTGCAAATACGATTAAATCGTAATATTAGGGTAAAAATTTAATTTCACTATATGTTACGCCATATACCTGTTCTATCTTTTTTATAATAGGTACATCTGGGTATGATTTACCTCTTTCATAATTGCTAAGAGTGTCCTTAGTAACGCCAATTAACTTGGCTGCTTCAACCTGTGTAAGCCCTTTATTTATTCTTGCACTCTTTAATGTTATA
>OLYC01001327.1_pt1 | contig 17371 bp, 9 predicted proteins | sample 1674271 | NCBI WGS metagenome assembly OLYC01 (sample SAMEA103958154, study PRJEB25191) | human gut metagenome
CCCCTTCGCAACGGTGTCATTGAGCCGCTTCAATCGCTCTTTCTTCACATCTTCGCTTATTTGCTCATCCATAGTGGCGGCCTTTGTTCCGGTGCGCGGGGAATATTTGAATGTATACGCAGCGCTGTATCCTATTTTTTCAACCATGTCGAGCGTCGCTTCAAAATCCTCCTCCGTTTCTCCAGGGAAGCCGACTATTATGTCCGTTGTCAGCTCAACTCCCGGGACCGCGGTCTTCAGCTTGTCCACAACCGTAAAATACCGTTCGCGGTCATAATGGCGGTTCATAAGCTTCAGTATTCTGTCGCTTCCGGACTGCACGGGAAGATGTATATGCGGGCAGACCTTCTCTTCTTCCGCCATGGCGGCTATCAATCCATCAGACAGATCCTTTGGGTGCGAGGTCATAAAACGCACGCGCTCGATTCCGTCAACCTTGCATACTGCTCTGAGCAGCGCGGGAAAATCCGCATTATCATCTTCGCTGTAATAGGAGTTAACGTTCTGCCCAAGCAGCGTTATCTCCTTCACGCCGTTCGCCGCAAGATCTTTTACCTCGTTAACTATACTTTCAACGCTCCTTGACCTTTCGCGCCCGCGAACGTATGGCACTATGCAATACGAGCAGAAGTTATTGCAGCCATACATTATGGTAACTAATTGGGATACGCTGTCTATACGCTTAACCGGCAACCCTTCGGCTATTTCGCCGTCCATCTGGCGCACAAGCTCTATGCGTTCGCCGTTGAGCACCTTTTCAAGCAGATTCGGCAGCATATGCAGCTCATTCGTGCCAAACACCATGTCAAGGTACGGAAAACGCTTGAACAGCTTGTCCGCAACTTCTTTTTGCTGCATCATGCAGCCGCACACGCCTATTATCAGCGAAGGGTTTTCGTCCTTCACCTTTTTAAGCGCGCCTATGTTGCCGAACACCTTCTTTTCCGCGTGATCCCTTACGCAGCATGTATTGAAAAATATAATGTTAGCCGCAGCCTTATCCGCCGCCGGAACATAACCGCAGCGTTCCAATATGCCGGCTATTTTTTCCGAATCATACTCGTTCATCTGGCAGCCATACGTCTCTATATAATAGGTAGGCTTACGCCCGTCCAGGTTGTTATTTATCCTTTCAGCCGCCAAGCGTGCGCTTTCCAGCTCACCCTGCGGCACAGCAGTATCTTTCCTCATACGCATCCTTTCTTATATACATAAATACAGACACTATATTATATCCCTAACCCATATGTTTTAGCAACACTTGAACAAACGCCATGCCTATGGTATCATATTTAATATTAAAAAATCGCTATAAATTTTTAGGAGGTTATACCTAATGAGCGGATATAGTATGGATAAAATAGTTGCGCTTTGCAAAAATCGCGGCTTTGTTTTCGCCGGCTCCGAACTTTACGGCGGCCTTGCAAACGCGTGGGATTATGGCCCTCTGGGCGTGGAGATGAAAAACAACGTAAAAAAAGCATGGTGGCGCAAATTTGTGCAGGAATGCGAATACAATGTCGGTCTCGACTCCGCCATACTGATGAACCCGGAGGTTTGGGTAGCCAGCGGACACGTTGTGAACTTCAACGACCCGCTTATGGACTGCAAGAGCTGCAAAGCCCGTTTCCGTGCGGACAAGCTTATTGAAGAATATGCCGAAAAGCACGGCCTTGAGGACGTACATCCCGACGGATGGACACATGAGCAGATGTCCGCATACATTGCCGAAAAAGGCATAGTATGCCCCGAATGCGGAAAGAGCGAGTTCACACCTATCCGCAAGTTCAACATGATGTTCAAAACATTCCAGGGCGTTAACGAGGACACTGCCAGCCAGATATATCTGCGTCCCGAAACCGCGCAGGGCATATTCGTAAACTTCAAGAATGTGCAGCGCACCACCCGCCGCAAGATACCTTTCGGCATAGGCCAGATTGGTAAGTCCTTCCGCAACGAGATAACCCCGGGCAACTTCATATTCCGTACCCGCGAGTTTGAGCAGATGGAGCTTGAATTCTTCTGCGCGCCCGGCACCGAGCTTGACTGGTACCAGTATTGGAAGGAATACTGCAAGAACTTCGTGCTGTCCCTTGGCATACACGAGGAAAATATGCGCCTGAGGGAGCATGAGAAGGCCGAGCTTTCGCATTACTCCAACGGCACCACCGATATAGAATACAAGTTCCCGTTCGGCTGGGGCGAGCTTTGGGGCGTTGCGAGCCGCACCAATTTCGACCTGAGCGCACATGCCAAGCAGTCCGGTCAGGATCTTACCTATACCGATCCTTTCACCAACGAAAAGTATGTGCCTTATGTCATCGAGCCTTCCGTCGGTGTAGAAAGAATGCTGCTGATGCTCCTGTGCGACGCTTACGATGAAGAAACGCTTGAAAACGGCGACGTGAGGAACATTCTGCATCTGCATCCCGCCATCGCTCCTTATAAAGCCGCAGTTCTGCCGCTGCAGAAGAACAAGCTGGGCGACAAGGCGCGCGAGATTTACAACATGCTTTCCAAGAAGTTCATGGTAGATTACGATGATTCCGGCGCCATCGGCAAGCGTTATCGCCGCCATGACGAAATCGGCACGCCCATGTGCATAACGGTTGACTTCGATACCCTTGAGGACAATACCGTTACCGTGCGCGACCGCGACACCATGGAGCAGATCCGCATGCCCATCGATCAGCTTATAGCGCATATCGAGCAGGAATGTGACTTTTAATCATTAAATACACAAAATAAGCTTGCCCAAAAGGGTAAGCTTATTTTTATTTATATCCCCGCGCGCTGGCCCTCCGGTCCAACAGAAGCCATGGCGCGGGAATATAGGCGATATTTATTTTTGCATCAGTCCGCCCACAAGCAGCATATATTCGGGCATATGCCCTTCCCTGCCCCAAAGCAGCCTTTCGTTAAAATATAGCTCCAGCGTTTTTTCAACGTCCCCGCCAAGGGACTCTATGGAATATCTGAGCTTGTCGGGCTTTATGCACGGCACACCGTTTGCCCGCGCGCACGTTGCGCATTCGTCGCAGCAGCCCGCGGCAAGCATAAGGCTACCCGGCGTGCTCTGTTCCCGTTCCATAAGCTCGATAAAAAACTTCCTGCGTTCCTTATTCCATATTTCAAAATATTGCGCCGTAAGCCCATATGCATCGAATGTTTTTTCCGTAAGCTCCTTTGGGAAGGATATCTTCCTTGCGTACAGCGTCAGCTTAGAATAATCACGCCAAATCTTAACGGGGTCAAAGCCGAATGGCGGGCATGACCAAAGCTTGGCATAGTTTTTACAGCCTTGGCATCCCTTTATTATGCGCGGCACATCAACGCAATCCTTTATATACTGCGTCATATCAACCTGTGCATGCATATCGTTAAACATTAACTCCATTTCGGCTTATCTCCCGTTTTTGTTTATATTATACCCTCTTTTTGCGCCTGAGTGCAACCAGCATAACCGCGCCGGCAATAAGCATGGCTATGGGCAGCATACTCTCTTCGCCGCCTGTAACGGGCATTTGAGCCGTGGGCGGAGTAGGCACATTTGAGCCCGGGCCGAATACGCTTCCTCCGGGCCAGTCGGGCTTATAGTCGGGCTTGGGAGGCTCGGCCAGCTTAGCCTTGCTCTTAACGGCTATCAGTGCGCCGGAGTCGTTCTTATAATAGAGCGTGCCTTCACTGTCTGCGCAGATGGTGCTTATGCAAAAATTCTGATATGTCTCTGGCACATACAGGTTGCCGTTGTTCGCGCTGGGTTCGGTCTGGCCCGCGCTGTCCTCTATTATGTATATTCCGCCGGGGTTGTTGTTGTAAGTGGTATACACATACACCTTGCCGGTGCTGTTTTCAAACGCGGTGCTTACCAGCGGGCCTGCCTGCGGGTAGCCGGGCGTAGAGGCCTTATAAATTATATCAAGCTTGCCGCCGGATACATCTACCACGGCTATGCCGCTGCCGGAATCGCCGTCCCAGTCATATCCCTTACCGGAACAGCCAACATACAGCCTGCCCTTATATATTACGGGGGTGCTGGTGGACATGCTGCCTATCTGGATAGACTTGATGGAAGCATGGTCAAACGTGCCGTTGGAATTAAGACCTACTGAGTAGAGATAACCGCCCTTGGTAGTGAAATACACGCGGCCGGAATCGTATACGACGCAGCAGCGGATATCGCCCTTTACATCATTTATGGTGTCAATGACGCTGCCGGTTACGGGGTTTACGGAGTACAGCACCGCAGTGGGGCTATTGCTGTCGCTCGTGCCGTCATCGGAACCGAATACCGCGCAAACGTCGTTCACATATGCGCCTACCCAGTAATAACCGCCTGCATGCGGCCTGAGCCACGTTGCGTACTTGGTTTCAAAGCCGTTTGTGGGGTCTTCATCGGTTACGGAGAAGCAGGCAAAATTCTGCTCTTTGGTTTCGCTGTCCCATGTACCGGTGTAAATATAGCCGTTATAGTAAGTTATGGGAGATATGGTCTGGTCACCTATGGATTCGGTCACCCAAAGGCTTTCCAACGTATCCGCACGAAGCGCCTGTATGTGTCCATTATCAAGCTGCACAAACACCATTCCCTCGGCATAAACCATAGAGTTGGTTCCGTGGCCACCTAAGGATGCTGCAAGCTTGCCGCTTACGACTGCCTCGCCGGAATCTTTGCTCAGGCAGAAGATATCGTCATTCCTAGCAATGTAAACGTGATTATTTACAATTATTGGCAGATTTACAGGTCTCATCCAACCTTCACCGTACTTTTTAACCCACTTGAGTTCAGCGGTTGCTGCGCTGTCAGGCGTTACGGTGTTGGTAAGGGCGTTATTGTTCTTGCTGTTCCTGAATGTCGGCCATTCGCCCGAATAGTTGGGCAGGCCGGACGACGGCGCAGCGGAAAGTATAACGGACAGTACGCCGTTGGTAAGCTGCGCGGGGGTATTCAGCGTGCCGGTCTTGGTAACATATCCCTTGCAGGTAACTACCCAAGTGTAATCGGTATCCGGCATCAGGTTTTCATATACGCCATCCGCATTGGGCGAAAGAACGGCCTTCTTAGCATCCTGAAGCCTTACAACAGCATTTGCGGGGTAGGTTTCAAACTTAACGGTATATGCGGTTTTCTTGTTAAGCTTTATGGTATATTCGCTGTATATACCGTCCTTCTCAACGCGGACAACTATCGTGTCGGTATCCTTTATGTCCACGTTGTTGTCAGTCTGCCCGTTATAGGTAACGGTGCAGGAGGCATCCTTTGGCGTGGCGGTAACAAGCACGGTTTCAATAGCTGCACTGATATCCGCGCTATAATCATACACACTGTTTTTGAACGCTGGATTGAGATATGCCTCATTGCCGTTAGCGGACAGCGCAAGCGCGGTAAGCCTGGGCTGGCAGTTTACGTTTATGGTATAGGTCTTTTCGCCAACGGTGCTGCCTGCGGGCGGGGTAATAACCACCTTAACGGTGTTCTTACCGGGCTTGAGGCAGTTGATCCACGCGCCGTTGCTTGAATTGGTGGCGTCCTTGGTAGCGGGGTTGCCGCTAAGGTCGGTATAATGCAGCGTGGCCTTTGCGCCCGTGGGAAGCTTCAGCTTAAAACGGAGCTGGTTGCTGCTATCGGTCACGGTACCAAGATCGTATTCATACTTGTTCCACTCAAATATATTTGTGGTGGTAAATGAATCCGTGCTGTTTTTCAATATAACTGTGGTATTATTTGCAACGGTACCGTTATATACCAGCATACCGTTCAGGTCGCTGTCGCCGGGCTTGGCTTCGTTTACGGTTATTTCGCACCACGGCCCGGTTATGGGGAATGTTGTGCTTGATTCGCCTATCGCCGAAACATAATATGTTCCCGCCTTATCGAATTTCAGCGTTACTTTACCTTCCGCATCAGTCAGTCCGAGGTAATCGCCAAATTCGTATTTTTCATCAAGCAGATCTATTTCAGCCCCCTCGATGTTTTCCATCGTGGTGATTGGTCTTGTATCCTTGCCGGGAGTGCCCATCTGCTCCATGGCCATGTAACCGGAAAGCTTAAGCGTTATTTCCTCGCCCGCGTTAACCGTAAGCTGCTTCTTATCAAAGTAGCTGAGGTAATCTCCCCAGTAGGGGCTGGCGTATATAAAGAAATATACGTCGTCGCCCTCGCTGAGCGCATACTCGTTTATGGCATAGCCATCGTATTTTGGGCCTACGGGCAGGCGGTCATTTACTGCATAGCCGATGCCGCCATCCACGCCGAATATTTTCGATACAAAGCTGCTGCTGCCGCCAAAATAGCTGCTCATTGTATCCTTGGTGAATGCAGCGCCGTACACAGCCTCATGCGCGCACAGCAGCGCATCAAGCACGCTGACCTGACCGGCCTTTATGCTGTGGTCCATTCCGCCCACCAAGTGGCCGGCCTTAGCGTTCTCCATGCCATACTTGGCAGCGGTGCCTTCAACGGCGGTTATCTCGGTTCTGCCGACGGGGAAGCAATAATTCTTGCCATCATAGAATGTAAAGTATACCTTTACCTTGGCGGGGTCCTTAACAACCGGCTTTTCGCCGACGTAAAGGGTCAGCGTATAGGTGGTTTCGCTCAGTCCGCTGTCCGTGGGCGGGGTGACAGTCAGCTTAACAACATTTTCGCCCTTTATAAGCTGTACCCAATCGGTATTGGACTCATGATTTACGCAAAAAGCCTCTTTGCTGCTCCTTGTGCCATCGGCGTTGCTATACTCTATGGTTACTTTTGCGCCTTCGGCCGCCTCCATTTTGAACCGCAGCGAATTCAACTTCTGCATACCATCTATCGTAGCACGTTCTACGCTAATGGCACCGAAGTCATAGTCATAGTCAGTCGGATCAAATGTGTAGGGGGCGTTGTAATCTTCGCCATCATTCTTAAGCAGATAATCATAATCCGGATGTATAGCGAAGCCAATCTGCACGCGAAGCGCAGACAACTGATTAGCCGCAGCGGTCGCTGCAGGAGCCATCATAGGCGCGCCTAACTCAGCCGGAACCTCTATTGTGGGCTCCGGTTCGGCAGCGGGACTCTCTTCCGGCTGCGTGGTGCCAGCCTGTTCAGGCGTGGCGGCAACTTCAGTGTTCTCAACATTCACATCGCCCTGTGCTTCGCCTTCCGCCGCCACCATCATCGGCAGCAGGGAAAGCGCCATAACAAGCGCGAGCATCAATGCCAATACTCTTTTTTTCATTGGTTTACCTTCCTTTCTGGTCTTTATATTAAAGCCTTTATACCTTCATTGGGTAAGGGGCTAAAATACCTAAAGTTAATTTCCGGCTACCTTCATGCAAACAAGCACCGCATCCGTAACGTTTATCTTGCCGTCGCCGTTCATGTCGCAAAGCTCGCGCGCATCCGCGCTAAGCTGAGCTTCGCCCATTATGTAGCGGCATATCAGCGCAACGTCCGCTATATTCACGCTGCCGTCGCCGTTGGCGTCTCCCTTCGCTTCGGATGGGCCGGTGCCTTCCTTGCAGAAGCTTGCCGTTATGGCCACGTCCGCCGCCGGCATAACAAAGCTGTATGCACCGCCTTTTTTGCTCAGCTTCACGCCGTTCGCTTTAAGGCTGCCAAGATACAGCTCGTACCCGTCCGCAGGCGTTACTGTTACCGTAACGTCGTCGCCCACCTTTGCCTTGCCGCTTACGGTTATCTTGTGGCCGTTCGCAGCGGCGTTATTTGGCAGTATTATCCTGAATTCATCCTTGTTCGCCGCAAGCATCGCGCGCACAGGCGCAAGCGCCTCATTCAATACGGATTCGGATATAGTAAGGTCCGCCATGGCGCTCAATGCTGCGGAATATGTGCCGCTGTTTGCAGCTACCCATGCGGAATAGTTGCTGTTAGCGTCCGCAAGAGTGCTTGTAGCCGCAGTTCTGTCGGCTATTGCGGTATATGAATGTTCAAACGAGCCGGACGTTTCATCGCCATCAAAGCCGCCGCCTATGTCCGCACCAAGTCCCCAAAGGGTGAACTGCCAGCGTATAACGTCGCCATCCTTCAGCGGATTTGTACCAGAAGTGGTCGTGAAATCCGATGCACCGTAGTTCGGGAACGCGCCGTTCACCGAATACATCCAGCCGGACTTCTGCGCATAGTCGAATTCGCCAAGGCTTTCGCCGTCGCGCGTGTATTGAAGCTCTCCGCCATCCTTGTTTATGGCATCCACAATGTACTGCGGAGGGTTTATCTCCTCGTTAGGATCGCTGCCGTCGGTTATGGTTGCAAGATAGAATCCGCTTTCTATGCTTGCGCCCGGCCCAAGTGTATATGACATGCCATAGTCATCAAGCAGGCGGGTTATTATCTTTGCAACGCTATCATTCTGGCGCAGCTCTACCTGCATAGGCTCAATCATGTATCCTTGCCCGAGCGTGAATTTCTCTATGGATATCGTCACATGGCCTATGGCTTGCAGCTCGCTGAACTCCGCATACAGCGTCACGCTGCCGCTGGGCATTGTGAATTCCCAGCCGCCGCTCGCGTTCTCGCTCAGTGCAATGTTTTCGCCGTTTGGCCCTATTGCGCTGATTGTGCCTTCTATGTATTCATAACCGTCAAGCGGCTTGGGGCTTATAAGCACCCTTTCGCCCGCCCTCGCGCTATCCTTGGATACGCGCACGGAGCCGTTAACGCTGGTCTGTATAAAGCCATAGCTTTCGCCGGTTTGGCCCCCCTCACCAAACTCCGCCCGTATCAGCACGGGTACGTTTGGCATTATGAAGCTTGCACTCAGTCCGTCTTGGCTTACATCAGCCTGCTGATACGTTGGCGTAAGTTCCCATGAAACTTGCATAATGCCGTCCGTGAAGCTTATTTCAGACTGATACAGATATGCTTTAACGTCGCTTAGAATATAACCGCCCTCAGGGGATGCATACACGGTTATCCGCTGCCCTTGGGATGCGCTCTCAGCTGCGCTCAGCGTGCCATGCTCAGCTGTATCTATCGATATTGCATGAGCTTCTAAATTGTCGCTCATGTTGTATATATAATTCTTGCCTTTCAGAAAGCGGTCGTAAGCTACCAGCGCATACATTGCCTGATCGGTCGCCATAGCGTTGACAGAGCCGTCCATAACATGTCGGAAGCCCGAACCCGCAACATGATAGCGCAATATGCCGTTTATAAGCGTGTTACCGCTTGCTGTTATAAACCGATCATCCTTTAGCGGGTCTATGCCCATTGCTATAAGCGCCATAAGCACCTGCGCCGTGCTTTCAACGTTCGTAGTGCCCCATGAATCGAAATCGCCCGCGCTCTTTTGCATTGCGCTCAGCGCGTTAAGTCCGCGCTCTATCGCATCGCCAACGTTTTTCTCCGTACCGTTCACGGTAACGTTCATGCCGCTGTACAGCGCAAGCGCCTGTATGGCCATTGCGGTAATATCGGGGTCGGCCTTATCGGTGGACGGCGTAAAGCTGCCGGAACCATCCCCGTCTTCAACCTCAAAGCCTGTATCCAGCACCCAGCCGCCGCTTGGCAGTTCCTGAGACATTATACGCGTGACAAGCATTTCCCGTGTGGCCTGTACGGCCGTACCATGAACGCCTTGACTCATTTCTTCATATGTAAGCTGCGGCATATCGTAATTCAGCGTATCCAGGGCGATAAGCGTGAATATGGTAGCATTTATGCCCTGCCATATAATATCCGTATAGTTGCCCAGCGCGCGGGTTATGTCGTATCCCGCCACGTTATGCACGTCAAGGCCAAGCGATGTATATCCTATCATTGCGCGCATATTCTCGGTACGCTTGCGGTAATGCAGAAGCGGCAGCGTTGTTATGTCGCTGTGCTCAGCCCTCACCTTCTCTATGGCTTTTGCCATTGCCGCGCTTGAATTATCCGCATATTTTTGCCATATGTCATACGGTATCGCCAAGCCGCTCCTGCCCAGGGCAAATGCCGCCCAGTCGCCCTGCAGCGTGCCGAAACTCAGCCCGTTTTCCGGATAATAGCTGCCTACGGGATTGAGCATATATGCCGCGCCCTGCTGTATTGCGGACTGTACGGACAATATGAGCTGCTGTTCGGATGAAGTGTAGCTCTCCCCTTCAAGCGCAAGCGATCCAAACGATGTGCAAAGCATCAGCATCGCAATAAGCGCCGCGCATATTCGCATCCTTAGTTTCATATACATGCTCTCCTTATTTCTATTCATCCCGCATTGCGCAAAGCGGGGATATTCTCATTGCGTTCATTGCAGGTATAAGCGCGCTTATAACCGCAATTACCACCGAAAACGCCAGCGCGAATCCCGCAAGCCATACCGGCATTACGGAACGCACATCCATTTCGCTCAGCATGCCGTTCAGCGCGGCACGCAGCGCAAAACTCAGCCCTATTCCCACAAGCCCACCAAGCAAGCCTATCATTGCTGCCTCGGTAAGGAACATAGCCGCAATATCGCGAAGTTCGCTGCCAAGCACCTTCAGTATGCCAACCTCCGTGCGCCGTTCGTTTATGGCCATCATCATCGTGTTCGCTATGCATAGCCCCGCAACCAGCAGCGCCACGGCACCTATTGCGAACAGCAATCCCTGTATCCTTGCCGTCTGCTCCTTTACGGATTCCAGCATGTCCGTAAGGCTGTATGTTTCAAAGCCCGCGCTTCGTATAAGCGAAGCTATTTCCATAACATCGTTAGCGTTACTTACTTTTACCCAGACCAACGGGTATTCGGCCGCGTTTTTGTCCGCTGCGGCGTTGCTGTTTCCAGCTATTGCCTTGAGCGTATCCATGTGCAGAAACGCCGAGCATGAATAGGTATAGTTCATTGCGCTGCATATTCCCGTAACGCTCGCCCTAAGGCTTTGGCCAAGTGGCACGGCCCTGCCGTCCTCGCCCTCTATATAGTCGCCCACAAGGCTTGCATAATCAAACGTCATCTTCACGTTTGCGCGCATAAGATCTATCAGCGGTTTGCCGTTGCGGTCTATTGCTTCTTTCCATGTATCCGGCTCCGCAAAGCTTGCCGCCAGGTCATCCGTTGCCATAAGCTCCGGCATAAGCCGTGTGCCTTTCTTTGGCAGTTCGCCTTCAATTGGAGCTATGCCGAAACTTGCCGCCGTATCCATATCTATGCCATACAGCTTTACCATCGTTATGTATTTCCCGCTTTTAAGGTACGCCGTTGACTGCAGCACTGGCGTTACCGTCTCAACGCCGTCTATACCCTTAAACGCAGCGACCGCCTTTTTGTTAAGAATGGCTATTTTCCCGTTTGAGCCGTTCTTTTGCGTAACATCTATTTTTGTAAGGCTGCCCATGGCCTCTATCGATTCTCTATACGCCTGTTCATACCCTATGCCCACCGAAACCAGCATCAGTATGCACATTACGCCTATCGCCATAGATAATGCGGTAAGGCTTGTGCGCACGCGCCGCCGTGATAGGTTTATTATGCCTGTGCGTATAAAGTCACTTGGCCGCATTGCTACGCCCCTTTTTTATTATCAGCGCTGCCGCCACCGCGATTACCGCTGCCGCGCCCGCCGCTGCTATCCATATCGGGAATGCTGCGGGCTTCTCCTGCGGCTGTTCGGCTTCCGTATCCGCCGCAGCAGGTATGCTTATGCTTTCGGCAATGTCGACCTGTATAGGCACATTCTGTTCATATATATTGCCTTCGGCGTCTTCAAAGCTTACCGTCAGCGTTCCGTCCGCTGCACCGCCCTTAAGGCAAAGCAGCTGAAACTCTGCGCTTTGCTTAGCGCCCGGCAGTATATCGCCGCCGTAATAGCTTTCGCTCATGCTCAGCTTTTCGCTTTCAAGCTTTACTTCAACGTTGTATGCCTTCGTTTTGCCCTTGTTCACTATCGGCAGCGAAACGGCAATATAATCCCCCTCCGCTGCGCCTTCCGCGAATATTTCCGGCTGATCCACGCTTATGCGCATCCTTTGCTTAATGGGCAGCGTTATGGTCTGCGTAACGTTTGCGGCGGTGTTTTCTTTATCCTCGTATTCAAGCTTTATGGCTATTTGAGCATTACCCTGAATATCCGGCATTGCGGTAAGGTCATAAACTATTTCTGCAGTATCGCCGGGCGCTATCTTGGCCGCATAGCCGGTATCACTTTTTCCAAGCGCCGCCATAAGCGCAGACGGATCAAGCGTAAGCGCACCCGTAATGTTTACGGCGGAAGCCGAGGCCGATGTGTTCTTTACAAACACCGTAAGCGTGAAATCATCGCCTGCATAAATGGTATCAAGATTCACGGCATAGCCGCTCACCATCAGCTTTGGCGCGGTATGCAGCGTTTCCTGCGGCGCTTTATAGCCATTCACTATTGTCACGCTCGCGCTTAGCGTGCTGTCCCTAAGCACGCCGTTCTCGCGGTATATGGCGCGGAACTGCACAGTCTTTACACCATTTGTGGCGTAAGGCGATATTTTCAGCATATATTGGGCCACGGCCCATGCCCCGGTACCAAGATCCGGCAGCCTCAGCCCATAATTTGCTGCATCCGCAGCAAACGGGAATTCCTCAACGTTATTCGATATTATGGGCTCTATTGTTATGTCAGTAAGCGGTTCTCCGTTATTTATAACGGGAAGATACAGGCTAACCAGTTCTCCCGGGCTTCCCGTGGGCGCGCTGTAATATTCCCCGGCAATGTTTGCCGGCAGCAGCGCAAGCGCGCCTATGCCGCTTGTAATCGGCGTGGTTTTAGCTATTGCTTTGAGCGTTATGTTCACCACCGCAGGTGCATTTTCAACGGCAAACTTGCCTGCCGCACTTTCGTACCCATCTGCAAATGCAGTATAAAGATACGTTCCCGCGGGCAGGTTGGCTGTGTCGCTTACCGGATTGCCGAGCGAGTCGGTAACATTAAGCGTCATATTCTGCGGATTCTTGGTTATGAGCACAGGATAAAGCTGCTTGCTCATAACAATATGTATCTTATTGCCGCCGCACTCAGCGCCGTTGAAGTATACTTTGCCGTCCACCACGTCAAAAGAGCCGTTGTAATCCATGTATCCGTCAGCTGTAGCCGTAAACGGATATGTGCCGTCTCCGGGTACGGTGTAGTTACCAAGGTATGCCTTGCCACCTATGACCTCTATGCTTGCGGTAGACGGGTCGCAATCAAAGCTCAGCTCCACCTTGCCGGCGGCAAGTGTTGGCAGGGCCGTAAGCAATATGCTTAGTACTATCGCCGCCGCAATGGTTCTTTTTATCATTAGTTTATTTCCTCCCCAATCAATGCTCCATCGCTCAGTCTTATCGTCCTGTCCACATGGCGCGGCATATCATCATCATGCGAAACTATCATCAGCGTTGTGCCGTTCTGCCTGAACAGCTTTTGAAACAGCGTAAGCACCATTTCGCCCGTTGCCGTATCAAGATTGCCCGTAGGCTCGTCCGCCATTACTATTGCGGGCGAAGTGATTATGGAGCGCGCTATGCCCGCACGCTGCTGCTCTCCGCCGCTCATCTGCGCAGGGCGCTGGCGGGCGCATTTGGCTATGCCTACCATATCCAGCGCCTCAAGCGCGCGCCGTTCGCGTTCCCGCTTTTCAACGCCGCGCAGCATCAGCGGCAGCGCAACGTTTTCTATTGCCGTATACTGCGGCAGCAGTCTATAAGACTGAAATACAAACCCTATATGCGAGCAGCGGAAGCGAATGCGCTCAATCTCGCTCATTCGGTCTATCCGCTGACCAAGCACGTTTATGCTGCCATCGGTCGGGCTTTCAAGCCCGGCAACAAGATTGAGCAGAGTCGATTTGCCGCTGCCGCTTTTGCCGGCAATACAGACAAATTCGCCGCATGCGATCTCCATATCTATACCGCGCAGGGCATGCACCTCGCCCGCGCCCACGTTATAGTCCTTCTTAAGCCCTTTTATGCTTATCGCGCTTTCGCCCATGCTCTTATCCCGCCAGCCACGTTTGGCCAAGGTCCTTACCCAGGTCGCACGTGTAGTTCCATTCTATTACATCCCCGCTTTTGACCACGTATTGCCCGCAGCCATAGTTGGGGTACCAATCATTCACGCAATACATCCATCCGCTCCAGCGGCCGCCATCGAATTCATAAAGGTTGTTTATTCCTTCTATATACTCATTGCCCTTTGCGCCGGAATACTCCATATGCAGCTTATACTTATCGCGCACGGCGCACAGAACATCAAAAACCGTATCCCCCTGCTCAAACGTCATCGTGGTGGTTTTGAGTATCTCGCCGCTTGCAGGGACTATCCCCTGCCACTTTTTTTCAAGATGCATGCCCTTTGCAACGGCGGTATCGCACCGTATCGTTATGGTGCAGGTGTTCGCCTCCGGCTCTTTACTGCTCACGGGGGCCGCTGTCTGCTCAGTCTGTACGGCTTCGGAAGTTATTTCATTATCCCTTGCCTCTGCCTGCGCCCTGCCAACGGATGCGGTATCCTCATCGTCTCCGCCGTCAACCGGCGCCGGTGTTCTAAGCTTGTTCTCCGGCTCAGATGTGGTGTTCTCTGCGGCAAGGCCTTTTAGCTGATTAAGCCTATCTTCACCCTCATCGCCGTTTGCGATATAGTCAACATCAAGCGAACCCCTGTGGTCATTAGAGCCTATCGCGCTGCATCCCGCGAGCAAAAGCGCCATAATAAGCGCCATTGCCGCAAAAAGTTTTTTTTGAATACTCACCTTACCAATATGTTCCTTTCCAAGTTTTTTGTACGCAAAAAGCTGCGGCGATAATCGCCGCAGCCGTATTTCTGCACACATAAATCAATCGGGCATACGAGAAAATAAGCTTAGTATACCCCGCCCCATGTACCATTGACCCGTGGTAAGGCGAACTTTCAAGCAGGTCTTCTGGCTCGCGCTTCATCGCATTCCGCAATGCCTTCCCGGGTGCTTATAACCCAGTGACAGTGCCAAGTGAGTTGGCACATATGCAGAACGCTCCGCGCATACAGCGGCGGGACCGCGCAGGCCTTTAACCTGCTTCCCTCTTAGCCTCCCCAAAGCGGGGCGGAACATGAAAGTGTATTCAGTTTCCTATCCTATATAATATCACCGTTTACCGATAAAGTAAAGCGGCGCGTTATTTTATTCTGCCGGCATACTTTGCTTCAAGTATTTTGGCTATTCTCAGGGCAAGGGGATTTATCTGCTCCTCACTCCTGCCCTCCAGCATTATTCTTATAAGCGGTTCCGTGCCGCTTGCGCGCACCAGCACCCTTCCTTCGCCTTCAAGCAGCTTTTCCACCGCGCGTATATCGTTTATCATGTCTTCATCCTTAAGCGCAGCAGCCTTGTCCTCCGGTGATACTACAACGTTCACCATAACCTGCGGCAGTATAGGAACATCATTTGCAAGCTCCGAAAAGCGCTTCTTTGTCTTTGCCAGTATGTTCATCACCTGTATTGCACTGAGCATACCATCGCCCGTGGTATTCTTGTCATAGAATATAATATGGCCGGACTGCTCGCCGCCAAGGGAATACCCCTTCTGGCGCATGCGCTCGAGTATGTATCTGTCGCCTACGGCGGTTTCTTCTATATTTATGCCAAGTTCCTTCATGCGCAGTTTAAGGCCAAGATTGGAAAGCACGGTAACAACAAGCGTATCGTCCTTAAGCTTCCCTTCTTTCTTCATATATTTAGCGCAGATGCCCATTATCCTGTCGCCATCAACAATGTTGCCCATTTCATCCGCGGCTATCACCCTGTCTGCATCGCCATCAAAAGCAAAGCCTGCATCCGCCATGCGCTCCGTCATAAGTTCCTGCAAGCTATCGGGATGTGTGGAGCCGCAAAGGTCGTTTATATTACAGCCGTCCGGCTCATCGGCCCAGGATATCACCTTTGCGCCAAGTTCGCTGAATACGTCGGCTGCTATATTTGATGCAGACCCGTTTGCGCAATCGAGCACTACGGTCATGCCGCTGAAGCTTTCCGTAGCGGTGGATTTGAGAAATTCCTTGTATTTTTCAACGGCTCGCGGTGCGCTCAGGCAGTTGCCAACGCCGCTTCCCGTAGGCTTATCCATTATTTCTTCGCCCTTTACAATGGCTTCTATGCGGTCCTCAAGTTCATCGGAAAGCTTATAGCCATCGCCATCGAACCATTTTATGCCGTTGTATTCCATTGTGTTGTGCGATGCGCTTATCATAACGGCGGCATCCGCAGAATACAGCCGCGCAAGGTATGCCATTGCGGGCGTAGGGATGACGCCTACGTTTATCACATCGCCGCCTATCGAGCATATGCCGGCACTCAGCGCGCATGCGAGCATATCGCCCGACTTCCGGGTATCCTGCCCAACCAGTATGCGCGGATTATGTACGCTTGTCAGCACATATGCGCCAGCCGCGCCTATTTTCATTGCCAATTCACAGCTAAGGTCGGCGTTTGCAATCCCCCTCACGCCGTCCGTACCAAACATTCTGCCCATAATATCCTCCTTACCGCAATAAAAGCACCGTTGTGCTAATATGTATAGCCATATTACGCTAAAATATTATATTACATTGCGCGTATTCAGTCAAATTGTGCTGATAAGGTAGGGTAAATAAAAGGAGCCTACCACAAAATAGGCTCTTTTAATTGCTTAATCAAATTCTCTAAAAACACTCCAGTATAGCCACCTCAGGCCATACCCGCCAAAAAGCAGACTTTACTCAATCTTGCCCGTGTTCTTCGGCAGTTCGGCCTCCAACCTCTTTTTCAACGCTTCAAGTGTTTTGACCCAGCCCGTGACCATGTCTTGATCCGGACGCGCCCAGCGCTCGGATTCCTTTATATCCTCCATGCAAAGCAACGCCTTGTCACGTACATACTGCATAAGCATGCCGTGGCTCAACTGCATATCCGCTAAGGCATACCAGAATAACGCCTGTTCTTCGGTATCACAAATCAACGCTTGAAACTCTTTAATGAGATCCATAGTTATTTCTTCGTTCGGCTCGCCGCTGTTCAACTTCTTTATATACTCGTCTCTTATAGCGCTCGTCGTGTCATTCGAATAAAGCGTAGTTCCCCACGCGCCCATAACTATTCACTGCCTTTCCGTCAGGTTTTGCAATTTGCCGTTCATGCTTTGGCAATTCTTTATGCATTAATTATATCAATTTTGCCTATAAAAGCAAGTCATATTCTATATAAATTATCGTATTTGCCTCATTTTCTTTACAGTTAAAACTATTGCTTATGGCTATCATAGTATTTGTATGCATGTATACAGGCATCTAATCATACACATCAAAGCATCTGATATTTAGCTCAACTTCCTCTGCTGCGTAGCACACAACGAATGAGTAACATAAAACCCCGTACATCAGTACGGGGTTTTGGCTGCGGAACTAGGATTCGAACCTAGACAATACGAGTCAGAGTCGTAGGTGC
>OLYC01001331.1_pt1 | contig 17335 bp, 8 predicted proteins | sample 1674271 | NCBI WGS metagenome assembly OLYC01 (sample SAMEA103958154, study PRJEB25191) | human gut metagenome
AAAAAAAATATTATTATAAATGGGTATAAAATGGGGTTATGTCGCTTGGGCGTAAGCATAACCCGGCGGCGATATTCGTTTTTAACGTGAAATTATTCAATTTTTTGAATATTTATACAATAAAAACCCTGATGCCTCGTAAGACGGCGGTTCGATGCCCCCGAATTTCGATTTAAGGATAAAACACGACAGTAACGGCAAAATTATTAAGGTACAGATATGAAGAAAATCACGAAGAAAATTTTAAGTATGGCGTTGTTCGTTCTTTGCGCGGTATGCGGCGCGTTGTCGCTCGTTGCGTGCAAGGATAAAAACGGCGCCGGAAGCGGCGTAAAAGTTACGCTCGTTAGCGAAACTTACGCGGAAACCACTTTTACGCTTAAAAAAGGCGACGCTTTGCCCGTAATAACCGAAACGGATAAAGATTTCGAAGGTTATTGGACGGACGCGGCGTATACCGAAAAGTACGACGGCGAAACCGTTCCCGCAAAAGACGTTACTTTGTACTATAAACAGAATTATCAGTACTATACCGTCAATCTCGATTTCGGCGAATTGGGGGTTAAAACCCTTTTCAAGGCCCGCAGGGGCGTAAACGAGGTGATTCCCGACAGCGCGCTTGCCGATTTCAGCGTTGCGGGCTTTGCGGAAACCGCCGGCGGTGATATTAAATACGCCGTAGGTACCGAAAGCAACAAGGTTTACAATCTTGCCGAAAAAGACGGAACGGCGACGCTTTACGCCGTTTACGAAATCAAAAACGTCGAAGATTTTACTATCGAAAACGGAACGGTAACCGCTTATAACGGCGCTGCGACCGAAATCACGCTTCCTTACGGAGCGACGAAGATCGCGGCAGAAGCCTTCAAAGATAACAAAACCCTTACTTCGGTAACGGTTCCCGCTACTTACACGTCGATAGGTAAGGGCGCGTTCGCGGGTTGCGAAAAACTTGAAACCGTGACGGTGCCTTTCGTAGGAGGAACGAGAACTTCCAACAGGTTCTTCGCTTATATCTTCGGCGCGTCCGGATACGCCGAAAACGAATTCTCGTTCGCGGCGTACGTAATGAACAATAATAGCCTTTACATGGGCGATATGCACTTTGAAAACCTTTTCGTTCCGAAAACGCTTAAAACCGTAATTATCAACGATACGGTAAAAGAATTTGCCGAGGGCGCGTTCTATAAGGCGTACTCGCTTGAAAACGTAATTCTCGAAAACCCGGCTGCGCTTAATAAAATCGGCGATTACGCTTTTGCGTATTGTCCGGCTCTCGGTAAACAATCGGATATAAAAGTTTCGGTTTGTTTCGACTGGTTGTCTTCCGTTACGGAAATCGGTAAATACGCCTTTGCGGCGTATACCGGCGATTACGAAAACGCGGCCAAGGAAATATATCCCTACGGCGAAGAGTATAAAAACACTTACGTTGCGAAACTTTACGAAAGTCCGTATCCGTTTACGAATCTTACGGACATCCCCGAACTTACGAACGTACAGACGATAAAGGACTCTGCTTTCAACTTCTGTTACGCGATAAAAGACGTTAAATTCGGCAACAAACTTAAAACGCTGGGAATGAACGCGTTCTATTACTGCGCGACTCATACTTCGCTTTCGTTGCCCGATTCCGTAACCGAAATCGGAGAGTACGCGTTTTTCTCCAACGCTTCGGTACTGACGCTCGATATAGGGGCTAACGTAAGAAGTATCGGAACGAGAGCGTTCGCGTATTGCAGTTCGCTTTCGCAAATCAAATTCGCGGGCGAAGACGCTCCGATCGTAGGCAATCAGGCGTTCTGCAATTCTCTTAAATCTACCACCGGCAGTACCGAATACGAAATGGTAATCGACGATATGAGAATGTACGTTCCCGACGGGGCTGCCAAGTCTTACGCCTCATCGCTTGCGGCTTATAAAGACTATATCGAGGTTGCCCAATCGGATATAGCCCCCGCTTACTGGTACGATAAAAGCGGCGAACTTACCACAAAATTCGAATTTACTTCGGGCGGAATCGTAAACGTTACCGATAAAAATCAGGCGTTTATTTTAAGCGTCGATTACTGGAACTTCGGCAAGCCGACTTACGGCGCGAACTGCGGCGAAAGTTATCCGATGATGTACGAATTCATCGACGAAAAAACGTACGATCTGACTGCGGGTTTGCATAATAAACCGCTTTACGCAAATCAGAAAGTCGTTCATATATGGCACCCCGAACTTCTCGATTGGGACGGTTCGACGCTCAATAACCTTTACTTCCTCGTAACCGAATTACCTTACAACATAGACGGAACGAAGTATCTGCTTCCCGTTATGGTAAAGACGGTAGGCGTAGAGCAGGGCGGCACAAAATACGGCGACGTTAAGGTTACGGGCAGTTACGTGGCGTACGTCAACAAATACGGCGCGGTTAAAATCGGTAAAGCGTCGAAAGAAAGCGGCTCGGAGGTTGAAAATTGGTTCGACGATCCCGCAGGCACGTATTATATGTCTTTCGAAAAGTCTGCCGACCACGAATACAAAGCGACTTATTATAACGATAAATACGAAATAATAAAAACGATGCTCTTCAGAAGCAAAATGAAGGGCGCTACGGAATCCGTGGAAGATCCGCTTTACCTCGTGTACGACAGTAGTACCGAACCCGACGCGACCGCTTCCGACGTTTTGTTCGAAGTAAAATCCGCTTATAACGACAACAACGAACTTTATCTCGACGGTCTGGGTTCCGCGCACATAAAAATCGGCAACGACTCTTATTCCGTCGGAACGGTAACGAACGGCAAAGATCTTAAGTTCGGCGAAGAAGGCTTTACGCTTTCGTTGTCGGCAATCTCCAAAAACGGCACTCTAGAAGACGCTCTTACCGGAACGGTAACTTTCGGGAAAGTCGCTAAAAGCGGAGAATACCTCACTTTAACCGCGACGATCGGCGACGTTTCTTACGAATTCGTCAACGTAACTTACGATGCGGGCTGGTATCGTACGGGTTACGGCGAATATAAAGGTCAGACTATCAATTATCCCGTAAAGAGCAACGATCTTGCAAACGACGAATGGCGTTATAAAATTCTTACCGACGTTCAACTCGGGGCAACGATTAATTTGTACGTTTACGCCCCCGACGGCAACAGGGATAATCCCGAGTTCGCGTATTTCCGCGAATATACCGAAGACGATAACCTTTATTGCGGGGAAGTAAAATTCCGCAAAAACGGAGTTATGAAATTCGCTTACGGCGACGGCGACGAACGCGAGGCGAGATTGGTCGATAAGAGGGGTTCGTTCGAACTCGACGATAAAGGCGGAACGACTTACAGAAAATTCGTTCATTACGTCGATTCCGAAGATATGACTCTCGTTCTTACCGAAAACTTCTACGGTACCACATTGTATTACTACACCGTCAAGACCGACGGCTTCGGAAATATGTACGTTCTCGATCAGCACGACGACGGTTTCGACGACGCGTATATGGGAACTTACGACGATTACGGTTCGTTCACGGCGAACGGCACTACCTATTACGAACTTATATTCAAGGGCAGAAAACTCGACGCCGACAATAAACCCGTGGGCGAAGAAAAGACTTTCTGGATATTGTACGCGTTCTCTTCGCTCTCGGCGTATTCGGACGATTACGCAGACGCTCAATGGTACGGAACGCTGGCGAGTATTTACGAAAAGCGCGACGATAAGAAGTTTACCGCGTACGATAACTTCGGTTATAAGTTATACGATATAACCGTAGACGTATACGGCAACACGTCCTATAAGGCGTACTCCTACACGCTTACGATGGACGGCAAAGTTACCTATACCGAAGTTAAAAACGAATCGATTGACAGACTCGTTGCGGTAATGGACGGCAGCGGCGAAGTTTCTTACTTCTTTGCGGTCGGCAAGGACGGAACCGCATCGTACAGTTTAAGACTTACGGGCGATAATTCGCTTAAAGTATCGAAAGAGGGCGCGGGGCTTAAATTTGCGACCGAAACCGCTTCCGCGGTACTCGAAATCGAACTCGATAAGTTGAAAAAATTATAAATGATACGTTTCAATCGTCGGATAAATCGTTTTACCGCTTTATCCGACGAAAGGAACGATTATAAAATCTCATAAGGAGAAAAGAAATGAAAACGAAAAGAACAGCAATCTGGATTCTTGTTTGCGTTATGGTTCTGTTTGCTACGTTTGCAATCGGTTGCAAAAAAGACGGCAATACAAAACCCGAACCGCAACCCGAAAAGACGCTTGAAAGCGTAACGCTTGACAATACATCGATGGCAATCAATGCAGGCGAAACGATTGACTTGACGAATTATACGGTTACAGCAAAGTATTCGGACGGAACGGAAAACACTATTCCGCTTACCGAAAAAATGTTCAAAGCCGAAGATCTCGCACCGTATGAAACTGCGGGTACTTATGAAATCGAAGTGTCTGCGTTCGGTCGGACGGTGACTTTGATGCTTACCGTAACGAATTACGAATTCGAGGGTGTTACCGCCGCCGACGTAAACGCCGTATACGACGGAACGGCAAAAGTTCCGACGCTCAATAACGCTCCCGCTGGCGTGACTGTTGTTTGGACTTATTACGAAGGCGAAAATGCGGAAGGCGAAGCGCTTGAATCTGCGCCCGTAAACGCCGGTACGTATTACGCTCAGGGCGTCGTGTCTCTTAAATATTACAACGATACGACGGTAACCGCAAACGTAGTTATCGAAAAACAAACGTTTGACGTTACAAAACTTACATGGAATAAACCTGTAAAGATGTATACCGGTTCGGCTATTAACGCAAACGTAACTGCGACAAATCTCCCGGAAGGTGTAACTTTTACGTATGAAGGCGTGGGCAAGACGGGTACTGCCGTAGGCGCGTATATCGTTACCGTAAAATTCAACGACGCAAATTCGACCAACTATAAAATGTCTGCCGAAACTTGCGACGTCGAATGGCAAATCATCGCTTCCACCTGGTACGGTGCGAAAGACGGCGTTTTATACGTTGCGGATTTCAATTCGACTTCCGATACGGCGGGTACGCTTACCTTTAACGGAAAAACTACGGCCTATACCGTTGCTTCCGATAGTAACGGCAACACTAATTTCACAGAACTCGACGGCGGCGACGTTACCGCGATTTCGATGAAAGGCGAAATTTTAAGACTTACAGTAGGTAACCAATCTTACGTTCTTATAAATAAAGAAGATATTGCCAATTACTTCACCGGTAACGAATACGATATGCTTCTTGCGCAGTTTAAGATAGAACTCGATACGACTGCAAAAACGCTCAATCTCGTTATAACAACCAAAGCCGATGGTGATAAAAAATATCCTTTGACGCTCGATGCGGGTAATACCGACACTCTTGCGAAAAATGTTAAACTTTACGCTTCCGAAGATTTTTATCTTGAATATTATTATAATTACGGCGTAAGACTTAACGGTTTTGTAAACCCCGACGGATATAGTACAGATAATTATCTTGATCTTGCTACGAAATCTGCCGTTGCCGCAGCGCTTAAAAATCTTGTCAACGGCGAATTCAGAGATTTTGAAGGCAACGCGCTTGTTATAAACGGATACGAAGATATTAAATACAACGGTAGAGCAGTCAAATTGTATGCTGTCAATAAGTACGGAAAGGTCGGTTTTTACACCGCGCTCAATACGGATAAAAAGAGCGTCGAACTTGCTCTTAACATAGGATATTATAAATTTGACGGTGAATTTTTATTCAATAAAGATTTGATTGCCAAAGCAGGTACTTACTACTTAGCGGACGGCGATACCGTAAAGGCTACAGAAACCGTAGAATTTTTAACTTCTTTGAATAGTTACCCGTATCCGATAGATGTAAAAACCAATTTCCTTAATGCCGAAAACAAGCAGGAAAGCAAGGCTTTTACAATGAACGGAGAGGTAACGAAAGACAGAGCGGTCGTAGTTCTCTGCAGTTGCGGCGAAGTTACTATCGTGCTTTATCTTCAGAATGAAGCCGAGCCTTACGCTACGCTCGTTTTCGGTAAAGACGGAACTTCGGTAACCTGCAACGGCAAGACGTTTAAGAAAGTAGACAAACTCATAGAAAAATTGTCTTCCTCTACTTATTACGGAGCAGACGGTACTAAACTTACGTACAACGGCAAGGGATCGTTCACTTTCACCGACGCCAACGGAAGCAAGGTATATAATAAATACACGCTTGAAGCAGACGGCGATAAACTTACGATAAACCTCGTAAACGGCGAAGATACCTGCACGATAGTAAGCGAAGATACCCGTTATATAACCGTGGACGGCAAAGTTTATATCAACGAAGTGTCGTCTGGTCGTGCCGACGGTTACGACCTTTCCGCAACGTTTATAGCGGGCGATTCTCAAGTCGTGTTCGATAAAACCAACGTTACCGTAAAGATCAGCGATAAGGCTTTGACCGCTCTCGAATTCAATTTCGTGGACGACGGTAATAATAACGGCAGAACCGTACTTCAGATAAAGGGTAAAAAAGACGCAGCCGACGAAACTTACGTTACCGTTTTGTATTACTCGCTGGCGGCAATCAAAGTCGACGGTACGGGTTACGCGGTACAACTGCTTTTGCCATATTACGGAGTAACTTACAGACCTACGGAAGACGCCGAAAGGTCTTTCACCGTTGCGACCGACGGCAGGCTGATGATAAACGGAAAAGAAGTATTCATTGCCCAGGTCGGAAGCAGTAGCATTACTTACTATATAGAAAAAGACGGCAAACTCGTTTATTGCAAGATGTACGACAACAGTTTATACGGATATATGACGATAAACGAAGGCAGCGTGCAGTACGATTACAATTCCGAATTCTTTATGGAGTACAGGGGACTGTACGTTTCGGACGATAACGCTTCGGCATTTGCTTATCTTAAATCCGATACGATTTACGCAAGCGAAACCTCTTATACTCGTTGCAGCGTAAGTTCGATAGACGAAAACGGCACCGTACTTAACGTCGGCAGCAAAAAAGCGACGCTCAAAACCGTCAACGGTCTGCGCGTAGTCGAATACGACGGCAAGACCTACAATCAGGTAAAAGATTTCTCGCTTGACGCCTACTTCGGTACTTATTCGGTACTCAACGGCAATAGTTACGATTCTCTTACCGTTCCGACCAATTTACTTACCAACGCCAAAGACGTAAGCCTTCAGAAGTTCGTAATGTACAACGGATCGTACGCCCCGGTAATCAAGTATAATTATTACAACTATGCTTACCTTATCAAGAATACCGACGCTGCGACGGCAACGGCGCTTCCGTACTACGCGATCAACGAAGCGTACCTGAAATACGCGGGCGAGGGTAAACTCGACGGTAAAACGTTTGAAATCGGTTTCGGCGTCGGCACGAAAGACAATAAGAAAGTTCCCGTGATGAACGTCCTTTACGACGGCGCGGCGCTGACTTTAACCAATATCGCGCAGTGGAAACTGACTGCCAGGATCGGCGAAAAGGACTATACCGTAGAAGCCGTTACCGGCGACGAAAAAGCGTATGCGGATCTTATGATTTACGAATCCGTCTACGGAGAATACAAAGGCGCTTACCTTTTCAACGATAACAACGGCGAACTTGCCATAAAGGTGAACGAAAACGGCGAAAGCGTTATCGTCCTTAAATTCAACGATAACGAAGTAAACGCGACTTTCGCAGACGCTTCTTTCGGCAAGACCGTAACGTTTGCTTATAACGGCGTCGACTATAAAGGCAATCTCGTCAAATCAAGCCCGAGCATCAGGATAGTAACCGTTGCCGAATACGAATTCTTCTTCGGTTCGACTTACTACGAATCGGATAATGCGTACGGCGTAACCGTAAACGGAAAAACGCTCAAATTCGATTACGAAATCAAGTCGCTTTCCCAAAATTATTCCGACTATCAATTTGCGTTCAAGTCGCTAAGTTTCGACGGAAAGGCTGCTACCGCAAACGCGATATACTACTCGACGGCTGCCAAGACCGTAGTGTTCACTACCGCAGACGGTACGTACGCTTATAACCTTACGACCAAAGCGTTGACCGATAACGTTACGTTCGAAGGCGTTGCCGCGTTGATAAACAACAAGAATACTTCCGACGGCAGCGTATACGTAACCGCAAGAATTACTTCCGTCGAAGGAAAGGTCGCAAAAGTCGGTCTGTTCTACGATTTCGGTGATAAAGGCGGACTTAAGGCGGTAACCGCTACTACGGTTGATGGCGGATATAAACTTTCGGGCGAAGGTCTTGCGACCACTTACCTTCTCGAAGAAGGCGACGCTTACGCGCTTTATACCGAAGAGCAATATCTCCTTGCGGGAACTTACGCGATAGGCGGCAAGGATCTCGTAATCACGGGTACTCACGCAAACGGCAAATTCACTTATACCGCCGCTTACGGCGGAGCGGAAGCCGTAGCCGTAACCCCCGACTTCACCGCAAAATCGTTCAAGTTGACTTCCGAGAACGGTGCGAACTTATTCACGTGGACCTTGGACAATGGTGAGTTGGCGTTTGCCTTAACGGTGATTCCCGCATCTGCACTTAAATTCGAACTCGGCGACACGTTTATGTCCAACCTTAACGAAACTTACACTAAGTTATTCGTAAAGATTGAGTTCAAAGGTGTAGATAATAGCGGTAAAATTAAGTTTAACGTAAACTGGAAGAGATCGTCTTCTGGTGATTACACTGTTGCCAGCGGCACTTTAAGTGACGACGGCACCTATATAATGGCTAACGTTTATTACGCCGATTTGTATATTTATCTCAATGCAACGAAAGATGATTATTACGATTATGTCGCAATTAAGGCAAACCGCAATACGGAAGCTAAGAAATATATAGGAACGTTCCTTGACGGTAACCTTAAAATCGAACTTGTCGCTGCTTCTACCGACGATGACGGCGAACCGAAATATGATGATAAAAATCCGGGGTTAAAGGTTACGTACAACGGTAAAACCGCTACGGCAAAGTATTCGACTACTGTAACCGACGGTATCGAATTCACGGTTGACGGCAAGACCTACGTTGCGAAACTCGTCGACGGCGCTATGACCGTTACCGAAAAGGCTGCCGCTTAATGCGGTAAATAAACGCGTTTTATAAAACGCGGAAATACGCTTAAAAGGCTGTGCTTCGGCGGGGGAATATCCCGCCGAAGAGGCAGCCGTTTAGTGCGTTTTAGAGAAAAGTGTTCAAAATGAGCAAAAACGATGACAACGACAAGAAAATCGAAGACGACCTGACCGTTTCGGATATGTCTGCCGATTGGATGCCCTGGAACAACGGTATCCGGCGGCATTTCAGACAGAAAAAGGCTAAAACCCCCGAAAGGAAAGAGTCTGTAGAAGAGAAAAAGGCGAAGAAGAAAGAGTACAGGCACCTAGTGCTTGCTCAATTCCTTGCAATGTTGCCCGCAATGGTATGCGTGCTGCTCGCCTTTGCCGCTATGTTTCTGTTGGCTTATTTGTGGCTCAGATGATAAAAAACTTTTGTTAAAGTGAAAAGCAATATGAAAAAATTCCGAATTATTACAATACTTGCCGCGTTGACGCTCGCCTTCGCCGCCTTAGCCCTCACGGGTTGTAAAAAGGGGCTTAACCTCGGTAACCTCGGTTATTCGGCGAAAGTGGTTTACGACTTCGACGGAGAAACTCAGACCGGACTCGGAAAGAGAACGTTCTATTACAAGCCTTTAACGCCGATTATAAAACCCAATACGGATTTGTCGGCGGATATAGTCATAAAAGAACCTGCCGGGTATCATTTCAACGGCTGGTATTCCGCGCAGGTCGACGAAGACGGCAACCCGATTAAAGACGGTTCGGGCAAGTATATTTTATCGGACGAACCGTGGGATTTCGAAACCGGGTATTCGGGTGAAAAGAAATCCGTGATATATTTAGTCGCGACGTGGGCAAGAAACTATACGTTTACGATCGACGTCGGCGAAGAGGCGCGAAACGCGGGAGTTACGAATACCGTACTGGATCACTATTCGAAACCCGGCCCCGTGTCGAAGCCCGGCGGGCTCGGTCCTAAATGGAGCGGATATACGTTCTATTACTATTATTCCGATCCGAACGACGATACTTCGAGAATTTACGATTCCGACTGGTCGAATATCGTAATAAGCGACGAGAACCCCGACGTAACGGTTTACGTCAAGTGGCTCGAGGGGAACTGGACGATAGTTACGGATAAACAACAAATCAGGAGTCTTTTCCCGAAGACGAATTATTATCTCGACGCCGATATAGATTTTTCGGACAGCAAGGGCAATCCTACCGAAATGAAAGGCGCGAAGAATTACGACGGTATATTCGACGGCAACGGACATAAAATAACGAATTTCAAATATACGGTTTACGTCACCCCGATACCGGGCGAAACGATTTCGAACGAATACGGATTGTTCGCTTCGATCGGAAATAACGGCGTAATAAGAAACGTCGCCTTTGAAAATTGTACCGTCGAAGTAAATCTCGGGGCGCAGCAGACAAGCGGTCGCTATTACGTAGGCTTTTTGTGCGGCAAGGTAAGCGCGAATACGAAATTATCGGCGTTTACGGGCATAAAATTCAAAGATTGCGTGCTTGACGTCAAGAGATTGGCGCAGGCGATAGGTCACGACGTTTTGCTCGGCGCGGATAATTATTCCGGAATTTTCGGCGAAGTTGCAGACAGAAAAAACGACGAGTTCGTTATCGGTGACGAAGATCGCGGTATAACGGTGAAACTCGACAACGAAATACAGAAGTAAAGAATAAAAGGAGATAGATATATGAAGAAAAATTTTGTTGCAGGTATCCTCGCGGCGGCTATGGCGGTTACGACGATCGGTTGCTCGGGTAAGAGCAAAGGAAATACGAAACCGACGCCTACTCCCGGCGGAGACGCTTACGTTCCCACCAATGCGGAACAGAATACGCCCCTCGTATTCGGTATCGACGGCGCGGACGGCGTATTCAGCCCGTATTTCTCTACGGCTTCTTACGACGGCGAAATCGCCGGCATGACGCAGATCGGAATGCTTACCTCCGAAGGCGGCGACTACAAATACGGCAATAACTACGCGTGCGTTGCGAAAGACGTAGACATTACTTACCTCGATTCCGAAGGTAAAGAAACCAACAGCGCAGAAAAAGCCAAAAACGGCGGATACACGCGTTACGATTTCCTTATCAAAAAAGGAATAAAGTTCTCCGACGGCGAAGATCTTACCATTAAAGACGTTCTCTTTAACCTGTATCTCTTCCTCGATCCCGCGTATTCTGGCAGCACCACTATTTATTCTACCGATATAGTAGGGCTTAACAAATATCGTACCGGTCAGGACGATAAGGGCGCGATGAGCACCATCGACGCAACTGCGACGACGGCAGCCAACGCAAGATTGCACCGCGTTTATCAATGGCTTACCAACAAGCAGTTGCTTGAAGACGCCGGCGGCAACGTCGACAATATCCCCGAAGCGTCGAAAAAAGATTATACTTACGGGCTCGAAGACTATAAGGATGAAATCGAAGCGGATATACTTTCGTTTATTCCCGAGTTCAAAACCGAAGTCAAAAACGATTACGATTCGGCTATGAGTTCGTTTAAGGAAACCTGCAAAGAGTATGCTTTTAACGAAGTATGGGAACTTTACTTCTATAACTGGGGCAAGGTTAAGCGTAAAACTTACCCCGGTTCCGACCGTTACGTAAAGGTAGACGCGAAGGGCAACGAAGTTACCGAAGCCCAACTCGACGCAAACGACGCTTTACCCGATAACGACCCGAATAAAAAGGTTTACAGATATAAACTCGATTGGGACGGTTCTACTTATCAGGAAGATTTCAAAAAACTTACTTCCGACGACGCCAAGAAGAACTACGCCATAAACTTCGTGTATAAAACCGCTACCGGTTTCGAATACGACGAAGATTTCACGCTCGATTACGGTAAAATCGAAAAGACCGCGCTCAGAACTATGATTTACGGCGGCAGCGCGAGTTATTCGACTTTGTATTCGGCAATGCAACTCGACGAAAGAGCAAAAATCATCAAGCAAGCCGAAGGCGACGGCGGATTCAAGAGCATTGAAGGCATCAAGACCTCCAAAAGAACGGAATTCCGCAACGAAAAGACGGAAAAGACTTACCAACTCGGCGAAGAATACGACGTATTGTCTATAACGATCAATAAAATCGACCCCAAGGCTATATGGAACTTCTCGTTCACGGTTGCCCCGTTGCATTATTACGCGCCCGGCGCAGACGCCGACGGAGTTTGGAACGTCAAAAACAATTACGGCGTTACGTTCAACAGCACCAACTTCATGACTTCGGTAAGAGATAAGCAGGGCGTGCCGGTCGGCGCGGGCGCTTATAAAGCGAGCCGTGAAAGCGGCCTCGGCAACGCCAAATATCCCGGCAAAAACGAATTCTTGTCCAATAACCGCGTATATTACGAGAGAAACACTTATTTCGATACGCTTGACGAAAAAGTCGGCGGCGGTCCTATCCAGAACGCCAAAATCAAGTACTTCCAGTACAAAATAGTCAACTCGTCCGTACTTCTTCAATCTTTGCAGAAGAACGAAATCGACGTCGGAAGCCCGAATGCGACTCCCGATACCATACAGGCTCTCGCTTATCCGGAATACAGCCACCTTGCAAGCAAATCGGCATGGACCAACGGTTACGGTTACGTAGGTATCAACGCCGGTAAAATTGCCGACGTATGGCTTCGTCGCGCTATTATAAAGGCGATGAATACCGATCTCGTAATGGACTACTATAAACAAGACTCCAATCTCGCAAGCATAATTTACCGTCCGATGTCGTTACAGTCGTGGGCTTATCCTCCTTTCGTAAAGACCACCTACAGCGGTACGAGCATCCGTGGCGAAGCATTGGATTACGCATACGACGAAGCGGGTCAGGACATTGCCAAAATGCTTAAAGACAACGGTTATACCGTAAACAGCGCGGGTAAAGTAACGAGCGGTCCCGACGGCAAGATTCCGGTAATCACGTTCACCATCGCAGGCGAAAGCGACGATCACCCGGCATACGTAATGTTCAAGAACGCTCAGGAAGTCCTCAAGAGAATAGGTATAAACGTAAACGTTAAAACGGACGCGTTCGCGCTTAAAAAACTCGCGAGCGGACAACTCGAAGTATGGGCGGCTGCGTGGGGCTCCACCATCGACCCCGATATGTATCAGGTATATCACAAAGATTCCACGGCGGGCAGTACGCTTAACTGGGGTTACAGAGAAATTAAGGCGAACAGCGGTAATAAGTACGATTACGAACTCGAAGTAATTACCAGGTTATCCGACCTTATAGACGAAGGCAGAAATTCTACCGACAACTCGAAAAGCGGAACCCGCGCTCAGACGTATTGGCCCGCGCTCGACCTCGTAATGGAACTTGCGGTGGAAATGCCGACTTATCAGAGAACGGATCTTACCGCTTATAACAAAAACAAGATAAAGGCAAGTACTCTTAACCAGAAACCTACCGCGTTTGACGGATTGTTCTCGAGAATCTGGGAAGTCGGTTATAACAACTAAATTTACTAAAATCTAAGGCGTTTGCCGCGGCGGAATACGCCGCGGCAGGCGAACGGAGAAAAGATGTTCAAATACATATTAAAAAGACTCGGATTGTCGATCGTTATACTATTCGGCGTGTCCGTAATAATATACGGACTCGTAAGATCGATGCCCGTCAACTATATAACCGATAAATTCCAGGCGCAACTGCTTGACGGTACGATAAAACAGGAAGAAGTTGACAGAATGCTCGCTTTGTACGGGCTTGACGACAATTCGTTTTTCGGTATCGTCAAAGGTTACTTAAAATGGATAGGCAAAGTATTTCAGGGCGATATGGGAACTTCGTTCCTTTACGGCGATAAGGTATCTACGGTAATATTCAAAAATATGGGTATATCGTTCGGTATAGCGTTCGTCGCGCTCATTTTCGAATTCCTCATCGCTATTCCCCTCGGCGTAAAAGCCGCGGTGCATCAGAACGGCGTTCTGGATTATACCACGAGCGTACTCGCGATGATAGGTACGGCTTTGCCGACTTTCTTCTTTGCGGCTCTGTGTATCGAATTATTCTCCGTTCAGTTGGGTTGGCTGCCGGTCAACGGCTTGCAGGGTACTTTGTCGATGACCGCTACGGGCTTCGAAAGGTTTATCGATAAGTTATGGCACCTTATAATGCCGATATTTATAATGGTATTCCTTTCGGTCGGTTCGCTTATGCGTTATACGAGGACGAATACTCTCGACGTGCTTAACGCCGACTATATCCGTACCGCGAGGGCGAAAGGTTTGCCCGAACGCAAAGTTATATATAAACACGCGTTCAGAAATACGCTTATTCCGCTCGTAACGTTGCTCGCGGGTACGATCCCCGGTCTTTTCAGCGGCGCGATGATTACCGAGCAGATTTTCTCCATTCCCGGTATCGGCGCGAAGGCTTACGCCGCGCTTAAAGCCGGCGACGTTCCGTTTATAATGGGCTATAATATGTTCCTTGCGATACTTACCGTCATCGGAACGTTAATGGCCGATCTTATGTACGCAGTGGTAGATCCGCGCGTTAAACTTACCAAATAAGGAGGGCTTAAAATGGATACGAAAGATTTAGAAAACGTTAAGCCCGATGCCGTGATTGACGAAATCGTCGAAAACGAAGGCGAAAACGCGAGAAAAGACGCTCCCATAAACGGCGAAGACGAGGCGTTTAAGGGCGGTGAAAAACTTGAAGACAGAGTTAAACTTCTTTCCCCCGGCAGGTTGGTATTGAAAAGATTTTTCCGCTCCAAACTTTCGGTTATAGGGTTGGCGGTACTTATTGCGTTTTTCGTTATTTCGTTCTTCGGACCGTTACTTCGTTTCTGCTGTCCGTTCGTATGGGGACAGGACGAAGTAGACAGAACTTCTGGTTCGGCGGTATGGGAACCCGTTAAAATCAACTACATCGACGCAGAAGGCAACAGTTACGAAACGTACGAATTCCGTCTGTTCGTCAGCAAGAATATAAACGCGGACTCCGATCCGTCCGCAACGCACCTTCTCGGAACGGATAAAAACGGCTACGACGTCTTTTCGAGGATAATGTACGGCGGCAGGGTGTCTTTGACGCTCGGTTTCGTAGTAGTTATACTCGAAACGATTTTAGGCGTTATACTCGGCGGTCTGGCGGGGTATTTCGGGCGATGGGTCGATCAGTTGATAATGCGTATCGTCGATATACTAAACTGTATACCGACGCTGCCGATAATGCTGATAATAAGTTTCATGCTCGACGCCAACGGCGTATACGGAATGTCCAAACTGTACATAACGATGGCTTTGCTTACGCTGATAGGCTGGGCGGGTATCGCAAGAATGGTCAGAGGTCAGATATTGTTCCTGAGAGAACAGGAATACATGGTCGCGACCGAATGTACGGGCTTGTCCGTTCATAAGAGAATATTCAAACATCTTCTTCCGAACGTATTGCCGCAACTTATAGTTTCTATGACGCTCGGTCTGGGCAGCATAATCCTGACCGAAGCCACTCTCGGTTACCTCGGTCTTGGCGTTCCGATCGAATACGCTACCTGGGGTAACATGATAAATATTCTTACTCAACCCGTTACTTACTGGGGCGCTCACTTCAATCAGTGGATTCCCGTAGGTATCTGTATCATTCTTGCGGTTCTTTCGTTCAACTTCGTCGGCGACGGACTTCGCGACGCGTTCGATCCTAAAATGAAGAGGTAATTATGTCGGATAAAGCAACTAAATCTGAAATAAAAAAACATTATCTTTCGGGAAAAGAATCGCGCGAGATAGCAAAGAAGAACAAAGCGTTCGTCAAAGAACTCGAAAAACGCAAGAAACGTAAAAACGTCGACTCGAAAGAATATACGACGGAGATGAAAGATCCTCGTAACATAGTCGAGTTCGATAATCTTCACACTTACTTTTTCACCGACGCGGGTATATCCAAGGCGGTAAACGGCGTATCATTCGCGATACCCGAAAATTCCGTGGTAGGCATAGTAGGCGAATCGGGTTGCGGTAAATCCGTAACCAGCCTTTCGCTTATGCAACTTATACAAGGTCCCGCGGGGCAGATAGTAAAGGGCGAAATCCGTTTCAAGGCGTCGGAATTCAAAAAGGACGAAAACGGAAAGCCTATACCCGTGTATAAGACGATTACCGACGAAAACGGAAACGTCGTAGTCGAAACGGCGCCCGTACTCGATAAAAACGGAAATCCCGTTTTCGATAAAGACGGTAACTTCAAAACCGTTCCCGTGCAGGACAGGGACGAAGCGGGCGTTCTGAAATACGAAACCGAAGAAAAGGTCTACGATATAGCCAGAATGCCGCTTAAAGAGATGTCCAGAATCCGCGGCAGACAGATAGCGATGATATTCCAGGAACCTATGACTTCGCTTAACCCCGTGTTCACGATAGGAAACCAACTCGACGAAGTTACGCTTCTGCATATCAAAGACGCGGACAAGCAGGAAGCGAAGCGCAGAAGTCTTGAAATGCTCGAACTCGTCGGCATAGCGATGCCGGAAAGAGTATATAAGTCTTATCCGCACGAAATATCCGGCGGTATGCGTCAAAGGGTAATGATAGCGATGGCGCTTGCGTGCAATCCGAGATTGGTTATAGCCGACGAGCCGACCACCGCGCTCGACGTTACCATTCAGGCGCAGATACTCGACCTTTTGCGCGACGTAAGAAAGAAAATGAACGGCTCTATTATGCTCATTACGCACGATCTCGGCGTTATCGCCGAAATGGCGGACTACGTTTACGTTATGTACGCGGGCAAAGTCGTAGAGCAGGGAACCGCGCAGGAGATTTTCAAAAATCCGTTGCACCCGTACACGATAGGTCTTCAGAAGAGTAAACCCGTCGTCGGTAAAGAGGTAGACGAACTGTATTCCATTCCCGGTAACGTTCCGAACCCCGTAAATATGCCGGATTACTGCTATTTCCGTGATCGTTGTGAGCTTAGCTGTGACAAGTGCCAGGGAAGCTATCCAGGCGTGATCAAATTAAGTCCTACACATGAAGTAAGCTGTTACCGTTATGCAGACCGTCCGGAAGCCGGATGGCTGGCAAATGTTCATCCAGGGGAAGGGGGAAAAACTCATGAGTGAGAATAAGACAGCAGAGAATAAGAAGAATCAGCAGTCCGACAACATTCTGGAGGTATCCCATCTTAAGAAATATTTCCCGATCAAGGGTGGAATGTTCGGGAAGCAGGTTGGGGCT
>OLYC01001335.1_pt1 | contig 17295 bp, 32 predicted proteins | sample 1674271 | NCBI WGS metagenome assembly OLYC01 (sample SAMEA103958154, study PRJEB25191) | human gut metagenome
ATATAATAGATCGGAAGAGCGGTTCAGCAGGAATGCCGAGACCGATCTCGTATGCCGTCTTCTGCTTGAAAAAAAAAAAAAAAAAAAAAAATCAAAAAAAGTTGCGAAATTATTTGGTCAATTCAATTTTTTTTCGTACCTTTGCATCACGAAACAAGAAACAAAGTAAATAACACATTAAAACAACAACGTAACATGAGTGGACAGAAACGACTTGAAAAGGTTTGCCGCAACAACCGAGTGGTGGCAGTGCCATCAAAGAAGCGCACTGATTACGTTTTAGACGAGAATGGTCAGCAGATGTACAACAAGAAGACTGGCGAGCCGCTTACCAAGCAGACGCAGTTGTATAACATCGTCAAGATGCGCTAAACGTGCCAAGGGGCAAAGAGGGGTAGAACTGCGTTTAGCGGTCATAGGTCAGGAGATAGTCCGCACCTCCCTCACCCATTTTTTAGGGTAGGATAAAACAAACCATAGCGAATGGGAAGTGCTACCGCCACTAATAGAGAGTGTGCGCCAGCCGTGCAACCAAGATTGGGGAAACCTACCCATTTTTCACCAAAGGTTAAACGAAGTTAAAATTTGCCGAAAGATTTGGTCAATTCAAAAAGATTTCGTACCTTTGCATCAGAGAAAGCTTAATTGGGGTAAGCACCCAAACTTACAAAGGAAGAGAGTAATGGAACGACCTCCGCCCTGAGTGGCTTAACCGCTTTTTAATTTGGATTATAATATATTAAGAATATTAACGCCACAGATAATTTGAGGCAGCAAGTGGTATAAAAGGGTAGCTGACCGCCCATCCTCAACGAATATGAGACAGAGAGACCGACCCTATTAAGGGATTATATTATAGCATTGATTTTAAATAGTAACAAAACCCCAACAAGGTGGAGATAGGGTAAAGTTCGTGTAACGTTACAAGTCTGCCGCAAATAGAAAAACTCAGAGAATAATGAGACAGAGAGACCGACCCTATTAAGGGATTATATTATAACACTGATTTAATTAAGACTAATAAGAAAAACTTAGATAGACCGCTATCTATCAGCCCATCCGCTAAGTGCCAAGTGAGCGACCAACACAGAGAGCCGCCACGTCCGATAGGCACATCAATTCGCCCCCAAGCCGCTACTGAGAGCCGCTACATTGGGCGTTCAACATGGGGCTTCTTCGGTCATTACCTTGCTAAGTTTGCCCACCCCCTCCAAATGTGATAACGTGCGCACATTTCTATCAGCAAAGTAGAGAGGTTGGTTTAGAGGCGAGGTTTTTATTAACATTTAACAAGGGGATTCAAGGGGCAGTGCCGAGTGGTTGCCGATTTTGACTTGCCGCTGCCCATCCCCATTTTGTCCTGATAGCTCAGTTGGTAGAGCATCGGTTGCCAACAACCGAGGGTCGTAGGTTCGAGTCCTACGAGGGGTGCTATGCTCGTTGCGTTGTGATAACGCTCTTTGTTTTTCATAATTTGAATTGTTAGGTTTTTAGTTGGATGATGGGTTTGCCATGAGGTAAGCCCATCGTTGTTTTTGTAAAAAGTGTTAAATCCCAGATTTTTATAAGAAAAAATTTGGTAGATTCATTTTTTTTTCGTACCTTTGCATCACAAAACAACAAAGCAGTAATAACAATTAAAAGTAAAAGCAGTATGAACAAGGAAATTAAAAGTTTCGATTTAAGCACCGAGCAGCATGAGATTGCTGTGGACATGGTGAACAACAACAAGCGTAAGGTAGGCTCGTACACCTTGGAAGAGGTAGATGGCGAAATGGCTAACGTGTGGATTGCTGACGCTCATTCTGAGGGTAATACAGAGTACGCAGAGTTTCTTCGCAAGGCTCTCGCAGAGAACGCAGAACTTTACACCCTCACAGACCATTTAGGCGAGTTCTCTCAGCCCATTGGTGAGGTAGCAGTATTCTATAATTAAAAAAGGAGGTAGGACTATGGAATATCTTTTAGGATTAACTTCTATTCTTCTTCTCATTCAGACTATTAGAGCAGCAATACTTGAAAAAAAGATAGAAGAATTAGAAAAAAAACGTTAAAAAGTTTGGTGGTGTGAAGATAATTTCGTACCTTTGCACCATCAAACAAATATAGGAGATAAAGAAATGAACATGGTAGAAAAAGAAAAAGATTTAATCGGTTTCGCTCATAAGGTAATCAGTTTTCGCATGAACGTTATCAAGACTTGTAAGGCAAAGGGTATCATGCCCCCAACTGACGAGCAGATTAGTGACTATATCAATGGCTACGGACTGCACTTTGAGGACTTCATGGCAGGCTTCATAGAGCATGAGGGTATGTTCCGTTGCCTTAGAACTCCCTTAGAGGAATTTAAGGACAAGATTAAGGAAATCTCATGGGGTACACCGCCAACAGAGGAAGAGATACTTGCTTTCTTCAATAAGAACGGCAATAACATCGGATTGTTCTGCAACCAGCGCACCATAAGTAAGATGAAGCCTTTGGAGCGTAAGATTTACTTAAAGACCATTGAGGTGCTTCCTACCGAGGGCCTTGCTGCCTTGTGGAATCTCTTTATAGAGGAAAGTGCTCACTATGGCGAGGATAGTTACATCTATGACTTGGAAAACTCCGAGGACATCAAGTTTCTGCATGAACACATGGAGGGTTGCGAGTTCCAGACCATTAGGAACATGAAAGAGCAGAAAGTTCGCTATGCTCAGTGGTTTGCCCTCAACGACAAGTCTATTCAAGGTAGAACTGACGAGAATATTCAGCGCATCATTACCGCCTATTGGAGCGAAATTTTTGAGTGTATTATGATTTTCCCCTCATGCTATCAGCGTCTTATGGGCAAGCAGTGGGGTATCGAATACTTTGACGAGATTGTCTGGCCTATCATCACCAAAGAGGTAGGCATCGAGATTTGTACAGAGACCAACACAATGAAATATTGTGAATAATTCTTAAAAAATTTGGTGGTGTAAGGGAAATTTCGTACCTTTGCACCATCAAATAAATAAAAAAGAAAGAATTATGTGGTTTGGAATTTTTATCTGTATTTGTGTGGCTATTATGGTAATTGATACAATCAATGACCCAGAGTTCAAAGAAAAAATCAAAAACCTTGAAGAATAATGCTTTACACATTACATTGCTATGGCCCAAGCATTTATATTCCAATGCTTAAAGAAATGAGTATTGGCTATTATAGTGCTGAATTTCATCCTAAACGTAAAAAACTTAAATATTGGCAGAAAAAACGTAAATAGGCATGACAATAGGACAGAGTATTAAAATAGCCATCAATGCGGCATTTGTTAACACAACATTTCGAGGACGTGACGCAATCACAATTCGTAATACGTTGAACACAAAAGTGCATGGAAATAACAATATGCTGGTTATGATACCAGTACCTGATGTTAAAGTTGAAAAACTTGACGATATGCACGATAAAATAACTCTCATATATGATGATGCGCAAATCGAGGGTGTTATCACTTGGGGCGCATCAAAATTGATGGAAAGTTGTTTTGTGTTCATTAAAATTGAATAATCATTCTTTAATCTCCTTTTTGCCGACTGCAAATGTTAAGAATTGTTAAGATTCCAGCATTTGTGGTCGTTTTTTTTGGTCAATTCAAAATAATTTCGTACCTTTGCACCATCAAACAAATAAAAGGAGTTAAAGATATGGCATTTAGAAAGTATCAAGAAGAGATTTACTCAGCAGTCATTAACAAGACACGTGACTGGATGGCTAACAACGTGAGCATCTTAACAAAGAATGGCATCACAGAGGTAGTTTACTACCGCACAAAGATTGCAGTTGTGAACCATAACACAAAATCTGCAAAGTTCGACAATGGCGGTTACACCAACGCTGCAACAACTGCACGTATCAATGCTGTTAAAGAAGCGTGTGACTACTTGGGTTACAAGTATTAAAAAATCTTAAAAGGTACGGAAAAGTTTTGTAGATTCAAAATAATTTCGTACCTTTGCACCAACAAAAGGAGATAAGACATGGATAAGATTAGAATCAGACAGAACTACGAGGACTACGAGAGGGTACAGAAAGCCTTTAAGGAGTTCGTTCATGCCCTTGTATGGGAATCTATGGATATTGACGATGGCGTTCATGAGGATGAAGTAAACGAGCACATCGCTAAGTATTGCAGAACAAATGGTGACCAGATGATTGCGCTTACCAATGATAGTGTTACGAAGTTCATCAAATCACTTAACTCTCGCTTTGAAGTTCATTGCTATGAGATTGACGCAAACGGCAATGCGATTGAAGAAACTGCAAAACATTTCAACACTGATAATGGTGTTATCGCTTTCAAAAAGGCAGCAGAGTTCTATCGTCATGCTAAGTGTCCGCAAGTGAACATCTATGATAATGAATTGGATAAGTATGTAGCCGAGTGGGATTAACAAAAATTAACGTGAATTGTTTGGTCAGTTCACGTTTTTTTCGTACCTTTGCATCACAAACAAAAAGGAGATTGAATTATGAACAGAAAAGAACTTTTAGAGAACATTCGCAGAATTATAGGTAGCAAGAAGTTTACCTTTTCTGATGCCTACATTAAGCAGTGCGGAAATACACCCACAATAGGTGATAATGAGCGTAACTACCATGCAATAACTAAAAAGTATCTCTTCATTGATTGCTGGGGTAGTTATCGTTATTCAGAGGAAGAAAAGGAGTGGGGTTGGCATTTCATGCGCCATCCCATTTGTTATAGGGTTGGAAGTGGACAGAATATCCATAAGGTTGAACTTGAAAATATGTTCACGAAAGATTTACAGAAGCTCTATAATGATATTGTTTTTTATCTCTGGTGGGAAAAATCAGTGCGTCTCCCAAAGATTGAGAAAGAATATGCCGAGTGTAAAAAGTATGCTGACATCTTCGATAAGATAGGCATTTCTGAGGAAGATATGAAAAAAATCGAAAATCATTGATATTTATATTTGGTTTCCAGATTAATTTTTTATATCTCTTGTAAAGAGAGGGAAACCGCCCAAAGTGAGTGAGGAACACTTTGGGCATCTAAGGAAGAAAAACCTTTTTAAATTGATTGGAAGCAAACTTGGGGAGGTTTGCTTCTTTTTTTTATCTTTTTTGAAAAAAACTCTTAAAAAATTTGGTCAATTCAATTTTTTTTCGTAACTTTGCACCATCAAACAAATAAAGAATTAGAATTATGAGTAATAGCAAAGTTAGAAAGCAGTTGGAAGCTATTGAAGCTAAGACTAAGAAGTATTCTGAGTATACAAAGATTGAGGGTCTGTTGCTCAACTATCAGATGTGCAAGGCATATTTCCATGACCAGAGTGCCAGCATCATCGGAGTCGCTGAGTTGATTTTCAAAGAGAAATATAATCTTCCTTGGCAGACGAAGTTCATCCGTAGGGCATTGATGGATGCAAGGGGTAAAAGCAACCCTATGATTTCCATCCCTCAGTTCAAGTATGATGAGCGATTGCATGACATTCTTTCGAAGTTCGTGAAAAAGAACTTTGACAAGATGGCGGCTGACCAAAAGAAGAATAGCACCTATCCCTTTGCGTTTAGGGATTTGATGGAGAAAAATTCATAAATCTATTCTTTTTGTTTTTGTGGGTGTGGTTTTAAAAAGCTGCACCCACTTTTTTCTTAAAAAATGTTAAGGAATTTGGCTATGTCAGAATAATTTCGTACCTTTGCATCACAAAACAAAAACAGAAAGATTATGGAAAAAATAAACAAAAACAGAAGGGTGATTTGGTCAAACAACGACTTTGACGAATGGCTGAAATGTATGATTGCTGATATGTCTGAGGACGAAACAGAGGACGATTTTGACGAAGCACGTTATAGTGAAGATTGTAGCATTTGGCTTTCTGATGAACGCTCAAACCTAAATATACCTATTGATGGATGTATCGTGTGTTTTGCGGTTTTAGACTTATGGGATGGTCGCTATAACGGAGCAAAGATTATCGGTGATAACATTAAAAATATTCTACGTGGCGGTTGTGGTGACTATGTTACTTGGTTTTGCGACCGTTTTAACGTGCGATGCGAAAATACACACCATGATGGAACTAACGTCTATCTCTATCGTATTGCAAAAAATCGTGAGCAAGCAGAAAAACTTGTGGATAAAATTGCTTACGGAGGTATGACAGAAAAGGAGTTCCGCAAGGCTACTCGTTCAGTAAGGCCATTTATAGCGAAAGTATATGGCTGGTAGAAACAAAATAACATTGCATACCTATTGGGAGGATGGTGCGACCGTTGAATTACGCTATTTTCCCACCAAAAAAGCAGCAAAAAAATATGCAACAAAAAATGGCTGCACGAATTATATTATAGACTAATAAACAAAGAAAAATAACCTCTAATTAATTTCTTCTTTTGTTTATAGCAAGACCCTTATAACCTTGCTGAACAATTATCATCATTCTTTTCTCCTTTTGACCCCATTCGTTAATGAGTGTTAAATCTCTAAACGGATGGGGATTTTTCTAATAATTTTTTTGGTAGATTCAAAATAATTTCGTACCTTTGCATTGTAAAACAAATAAAAGGAGATTAGATTATGAGTACAAAAAGTGGTCACAAGACAAGCAGAGAGTCGTTAGACATTTATAATGGCTATCGAATTATTAAGGTGACGGAGATTGAATATGAACGTTGCATTTTCGACCCAAGCCGTTTTTCAAACTGGCCTAAGAGCAAAAAAGTTCATTACGATTTCTGCAAAGAGGGTAACGAGAAAAAGCCATCGCAGCACTATGGAGCATGGGCAAGCAACGTGGCAGAGTGTAAGGAGTGTATCGACAATTTCATCAAGGATGATTCAATCTATTTCACTGCCGAGGAACGTGAGAAATACGTCTATAAACCCAATAAAAAGTGTGGGTGGGGATATGGCTACGAAAGCCTTATGAAGTTGCTTAAAGAGCACCAAAAGGCTGACAAGCGAATGAAAATTCTCATTGAGGATAGGCTTACTGATGCAAATTTCCATTCAGAGAGTGGTTTGCTTTCAGAGGGTAAATATGACGAGTTTGTTGACTTGGTGAGAAAAACCTACAAGTTTCGTGAGAAGTTTGAGGTTATTACCGAAACGGAGTGCAAGCGCATCAAAGACCCCAAGCAGTTTGAAAATGGTCTTGCGAAAGTGATTGGTGATTACCTTGCAAGTCAAGGAATAAAAGATACATCTGTAAATGTAAAGTTTATAGAAGATTGGTAAAGTTCATGAGAATATTTGCTAAATGGGAGAAATTTATAAAAAATCTCCCATTTTATTTTGTCAATTCAAAATAATTTCGTACCTTTGCATCACAATAAAACAAATATAGGAGATTAGATTATGATGTTCAACAACAAATTCAATTCAGACGGAACTATTCACTTTGATGTGAATGAGTGGACGAACACAGACCCAGATGAAGGTCAGTTCTGCCGTAAGATTAGCGACACAGAGTTTGAGTATATCCAATTTAAGGATATGACAGACAAGCCTCATAGCAAGCGTTTGCTTGAAGTCCTTAACGATAAGACTACTATCAAGGATTGGTATCAAGACGAGATTGACGTTAATGACTATGATTCAGACCAAATAGGCAGTTATGTTTCTGCTTATGGCGGTGACGAGTTCTTAGGTGATTCAGAGGGGGCAGAGCGCAACCAACTGATTGTTGAGTGCATTTTTGAAACAGATTTACTTTGTGGTGACTATGACTATTAAGGTTTTATACTACGTTGATTCTGACGATACTTGCTGAATATGCCACTACTCTCTATTGGGATAAGAAAAAGGTTAAAGTGATTAAACTAAATTGAAAATAATATGGCAAATGAATTAGAGATAATGCGTGAGATACGCATAAAGCAGCAGAATATTCGTATCTCATTGAAAAAGCGTGAGGAACAGAATAAGGTACTGCGTTCTAAGATTACGCCCATCTGGACTGACCCTTGCAAGGAGTACGAAGTATATCAACTCTCCAAAGAACTTATCAAGGGTAGGGCAAAAACAAAGAACTATCAGAAGTTGCTACGTGAGTTCAAGGTCAATTTGAGAGAGACAAATCGGTCTTATGACCTATTAAAAAGTGAGTAAGCGTTAAAATGCGTTAATATCAGGAAAAATTGGGATAATCTTTTGGTTATTCCAATTTTTTTTCGTACCTTTGCATCAACAAAACAAATATAGGAGATTAAGAATATGGTAAAGATTGCAATTTACAAGAAAGACGATGGCGCATTGCTCGTCATTTGGAAAACACCAAAGGAAAACCTTATTGGCGAGTTATATAGTGGTGGTGAGTATCATCGTGGGGAGTGGGATAGCAGAGCCACATTCAACGTTAACGAGGGTGATGCGACAGAATATAGGGTAAAAGAGTATTTTGGCTTTAGTACATCAAATTCAATAGCATATTGGAAACGTTGGGCATAAATAATATAAATCAATAAGAATATGGGTTGGGTTAAGACAGAAGTCGAAAAGACAAGTAAGATTTTCTCCAAAATTATCGCTACGTTTGGCGAGAAGTGGAATGGTCGTATTGGTGATAGCACTACTCCTTATGAGTATTTCTCTGACTATATCCGTGATTACTATGATGTCACGTTGAAGCAGTGTGACTTGCTTTGCGAAATGATTAAGCAGCACTATAAGATTGAGCAGTTTTATTACAACGAAATGAAAAGAAAATAAATAAATCTGTAATATTATGGAACAATGGAAAATTTTATGGTGGAACACTCGTTATGAGGTTTCTAACCTTGGTAGGGTGCGAAATAGAAAGAGTGGCAAGATATTAGCCACAAATCCTACAAAGTCTCATAAAAAACCGCAAGTATGGCTTTATACAGACTATTTTGGCAACACTCTCCAATACACCTTGTCAAAAATTGTGTATTTCACATTCAATGGAATGGCAGCAGAAACAATGGCTAACAAGCGTGTGAAGCATCGTGACGGAAACGTTATGAACTGCAAGTTAGATAATCTGTATATTTAACTAAAAAAGTTAGGATTTTATTTGGCTATTTCAACTTTTTTTCGTACCTTTGCATTACAACAAACAAAAAGAAATCTTGATAACCCTCAAATGGAAAGATGAAAAAAAAATTGAAATTGAAAAAATTAAATCATGAGTATGAAAGTTAAAACAGATGGCTTTGAGTTGCTGATTGCAATGGCAATAGTGGCTTTTGGAGAGTTCAACGGAGTTCAGTTTGAGTATTTCCCAACCCTCCCCAAACCTTTTTCTTGCAACTTGGATTTTCAGAGTTCTTGTGGTTGCAATGCTGACTTTCTCTGCATCCGTGTGAATGACTTGTTCAAGGTGGACGTTTGGTTTGCTGATGAAGAGGGAGAGACCTTTTGGTATGGTCTTGACAAGATTAAGGCGAGCCATCCAATTCTCTATACTGCCATTGTGACACACATGGCTGATGTAATGCGAAACATTGAAGGTTAAATCTAAAAAATTGTTAAAATGCGTAAGATTATTTGGTAGTTTCAGTTTTTTTTCATATCTTTGCAATGTCTTTGAAACGATAGACATTGAGTAAGGTCAAATGGAGAACAAATCCCTCTGAATAGTTCAAGATGTGAGGGTATTGAAAAAGACGAGAACACCATAAAGACTTTCAGCGGAAAGCACCTTACTTATAAGATACATGGTTGCGGTGGACAACCTACTAAAAAACCACCTTTTGGAAGATACCAGAGGAGAACTATCCGCAAGGGTAGATGTAGACAAATGGGCATTGAGTTCGTGCTTAATGTGTCACTTCGGTGACTTCGTGGTGTGCAAATCCCACTCTTCCAACTACTGCTTTTAATTGTTAGTGATTTTGTTGGACGTTGGGGTACTAGCTAGGAAAGATGTGGCTAGTGCCCCAGAAATTTTTTATAAATAATTGTTAATTTATTTGGCTATTTCAAATATTTTTCGTACCTTTGCATTACAATAAACAAAAGGAGATAAAAATATGGAAAGATTAGCAATTTTAGACCACGCAAATCACAAACTCTATATTGAGGATGTATCAGAAGAAACCTTGGAGCAGTATGGTGGCGAGGAAGAAAAGTATATCGAAGACACCTACGAGTTCGATGGCGATTACTCTTGGGATTACATTGTAGAAGCAGAATATCTGCCAGACGATAACGATGGTGACTTCATTGACATTGATTTTAATTCACTCGCACAATGAGAACAATCAAACGTAAAACAAAGATTTATTCCGTTGACTGGATTCGCAATGGTTTCTGCTATCGCACCACAATGGGATGCACATGGGAAGATGTTAAGGACTGCAAGCGTGCTGCTAAACTGATGGGTGAAACCATTAAGTATGAGCACTACGATACAAAGGTAGATGAATATCGAGTAAATTGATATAAAAAAAGTTGGGAAAACATTTGGCTATCTCAACTTTTTTTCGTACCTTTGCATTACAATTAAAATAGATTTATAAAAGTTATGATTATATTAGACAGAAAATTAGTTAAACTGCCTTGCAAGGTCATATCCCTTGGGTTAAATATGCAGTGCCATCATTGTGCCACAACAAGCACAATACTCTCTGTTGACGCAGAAAAAGACAAGGCTATCATTGAGAATGATGGTATTGAGATTCGCTTACGCATAAAAGACCTTAAAGAGTTCCATACTGACACAAAAGAGAATCGTGATAAATTGGAAGCACAATGCAGAAAAGAATACATCGAATGGAAAGAAGCAGTGAGAAAACAACTTGAAACTTGCTCTCGTCAAATACATACTTAAATAAGTACAAAAGGGGATGGGTCTAACACCTATCCCTTTTATTATTATACATTAATATTATTATAAATCTAAAATAAAATGTGCTACCTCTATTGAGATAGCACATCATGTATATACGTACTTAATTAAGTACAACTATGGTCAATTATTATTGTGTTAGAATCTTCTATGAAAGAAGCACACCATTTGAATTTTACATCACCGCTTATATTCTGTTTTTCTTTTAATGCTTTGGCTGCATCTTCTATTGATACTCTTTTGTCTTCAACATAAGTTTTGACAATTTTTCTCATTAAAGACAATGGCTTTTTATATGGAACAATGTTCGCATATCTTTTACCATTTTTGTAAACCATTAGTATATCTACAAAATCTTTCATGTCATTCCTCTATAAATTTCCAACGGACATTCTTATTAGGGCCACAACCGAGTTCGCAAGCCTTTGAGAATGCGTCATCAAGGTTCTCTCTGTCTGACTTGTTGGGGTCACACTCATGCATCAGTTCCTTGGCTTCCCATCTGTCCTCAAAGAACTTCTTGACTTGATATTGAAATCTAATTTGTTTCGCCATAGTTATTTTAGATTTATAATATTATTTAGGGACTTCAAACAAATACTCTCCGTAATGTCCTCTGCAACGCTCTCGATGCGCCATTTGGGAGCACGACCCTTATAGGCTTCCTTATAGGCTTCTGTGAGGCCAGCCATCAACCAATCGTAAACCTCCTTCTGTGTCTTCAAACCTGCGGTCTTACAGAAATCTGCGCACTGATTGATGAATTTCTGAACTTTCTTGCCTTCTTTGTTGTGCATAATTTTGTTGTTTTTAATTGTTATTATTTCTGTTTCTTGTAATGCAAAGGTACGAAAAAAAACTGAACTGGCAAAACCAATTCAGTCTTTTAACAATTATTTAACACTTGGTAATGGCGGCTTTCAGTAGGCTTTGTTCGTCTAAGTCAATGAAAACCAACTCTTTACGTGCTCTCGTTAAAGCCACATACTTCAAGTTGAGTTCTTGTTTCAGTTGCCAATCCAGTTGATTTTGCCATGTAAGGGGCAGTTTGTTTGGTAGCAGTATCAACACTCTGTTAGCCTCTAAACCTTTGCTCTTATGAGCAGTTGAAAGCATGACTGCGTTTTCTACCTTTTCATCTGTGAACAATCTGTTTATATACGATTTAAGTTCTGTGGTGTCCTTAATACTATACAAACAGATGTTTTCAATGCACTTGCACCTATCCTCTAAGTTGAGATACTTCTGGACTTGCTTTGCTTCTGCTTCTGTGCATTTCCTATCACTCTTAATGGTGGCAATTAACTTCTGTTTTTCGTTTTCGAGATAGGCAAGCACTTCTGTTATGCCTTTGGTGTTTGCGTTCTCTATAAGCATTTGCAAGTCTTGTGCAATGTCCTTGCCCTTAACGACTGCCGTAATACCACTCTGAATCAACTTCATACACAATCCAACGAGGGGCGCAGACGTTCTACAAAGCACCATGTCATTTTCTCTAAACAAATCGGTGGAAAGACTATTAACATGGGTTATTTCTCCATCTATTGCACCCTTATGCGCTTGAATCTGTGGCACAAGTTCTTGTGCGAGACGTACCATGTTCTTACCACAACGATAATTAACTGACAAAGGCAGTTCAATGGTATTGCCTAAGTTGGCAATCTTATCAAACGAATTGCAGTCAGCACCTGCAAAGCCGTTAATTGCTTGGTTTCTGTCACCAACGGCAATAAAACGCCCACCCTTGGCAGCGCAAAGCATGAGTTCTCTTTGTGCCGTATTAAGGTCTTGGCACTCGTCTATAAACACATACTTGAACGTTGGAATATGTTCTCTGTGGTACAATGGGAGCACAATCATATCAACATAGTCTATAACTAAGTCCTTTGGCATTTTATAAGCGTCTTCCAATAAGATGTCGCACACCTTAACTTCGTCAAAGAGACAAAGAATATTGTGCTCGTCACACAAGTTCTGTAATCTCTTTATTTCGCCATGCTGAATAAGATTAACCCTTGCAAGGTCAAACAACTTCTGTACGTTACAAGAAAACCCCCAAACCTTTGCGGCTGATGTGTCTGGTGTAACGATACTTGACAATGCGTAAATGTTCTGCCTCACATACTTCTGATACTTCCAACTATCCACTTTAACGTACATCTTATACTCTGGATGGTTATAAAGTTTTTTCAGTATGCTAAAACCAAAGGCATGGAGAGTTGAAACGTCTGCATAGCCTTTCAACTTCTCTTTTAATTCCTCCGCAATCAACTTGTTAAATGCAAGGAACTTCACGTCACGCTCATGCAAGTGCAAACGCTTACAAGCCATGACAATAGTTGTTGTTTTTCCACTACCAGCGACTGCGTTAATGGCAATGTTTTTATCATCATTTTCAACTTCGTTGAATATATCAACTTGGTAGGGAGATAACTGCATCTTTACTAAAGCCATACTACTTTTAATTATAACTCTGCAAAGGTACGAAATTCCAATGACATGACAAAATATATTAACGTGAATTAAGAAAAAAACCCAATGTGTTAAAATTGTGTTAAATTCATAAAATCATTTGGCTATCTCAGATTTTTTTCGTACCTTTGCACCACGAAACCAATAAAACATTAATGATTATGGCAACAAAGACAACAAACAAAGTTCAGAACAGACCCCTCTACGAGATTGCACATGACATCCGCAAGGACTGGGGCAAGAAGGTATATTTTGGTGCAAAGCCTTACCTCGATGCTATGGCTACGCTCAACTCCATCAACGACACCTATGGTTGGGATTCGGCTGAAAGCATTGTCCGCTACTTCTTGGCAAACGCATCAACTTGGAGAGGTGAGACCGCAAAGACCATCAAGAAGGAACTGAAAGCAATGGTAGGGCTGAAATAAGCCCTCCACTTTCCTTAAAATTGATTATTCATATTTTACGATTATTATAGTTCAAGTTGCTGATTGCTTGTGAAAGTAGTCAGCAACATTATTGTATGTATATGGACTTAAATAAGTACACCATACCTACAACCAGCACGAAATGGCTCACGTTATCACAACGCAAGCCATCAAGATAATTTAATAACTTAAAATGTAAATATTATGAGCAAAACCACTAGCATTATAGGGTTATCGTATCAATGGGCGAGGATATATCACTCAGCCACACATTAACCGTATCATACACCTCGCACCCACCTTTCTCTGTGCGGAAAATGGTCGTAGCGATGGACTTGTAGTTGCAGTCGAAGAAGACATTGAAACCAATGGTCTTTCCTCTCATGGTTATCTCATCTATCGACAGATTGTAGCCATTCAATTCCTCATAGGCTCTCTCAAACGATAGCAAGCTTACTTTCTGAACAAGACTATCTCTGTCTCTCTTGGCTAACTCAGTAGCCAAACCTTTGATGATTTCTTTCTGTATATCCATATTGAATTGTATTATGTAGGTTTCTTATTCGTTTGCAAAGGTACGAAATTCTATTGACATGGCCAAACACATCTGCAATTTTTTTTGTTAAAGAGTGTTAACCTATATTTGTACTTAATAAAGTACGCCATAGGGGTACAGACACAAGAAAGGGGAGGTCTCCCTCCCCTCTCTTTACTCTGCGATGTTCGCCCACATTTCCTCAATCTCTGGGGTCTGTCCGACTGCTACGATGTTGGAGAACTTGTAGTTACGAACCATCACGATGTCCTCGTCCTCGATGCCACTGGTGGTCTGCTTGACCGACTTGTTAGGTGCTACATACAAGTGCTCCTTGATGAAGGTCAATTCATCCTCGGTGGCGAAGTGGTCAGCCACGATGTAGAAAGACTCAAACTTGGTGCGGTCATTCTCCTTGAAGGTAACGCACAACTGGAGGTTTCCGTCTTTCTGTGCTCGTTTGATGATGTTGGGAACAACCCAATCGTAACCACTCATGGAATCCGACTTGAAGTTGGCTGTATCACCTTGCTTGCTCAACTGACGATTAACTGCCTTTGCGTAGTCGTAGGCTCGTGCGTTAGTCACCTTGGTAACTTTCACGATGTTTGGCATGGTCTCACCAAACTCATTCAGCCATTCTGTTGCCGTAGCCTTGGGAGCACGAAACTTGGGTGTAGAACGTGCGATAAAGCCGTAGCCAAACTTGCATGATGCGAAGTCTTTACAAGCAGCGATAGTGCTGAAAACGTCCACAACTGCGATTAACAACTCACTTACAGAAAAATTACTCTGCTTCATTTTACTTAAAGATTAAATTGTTTTGTGGCAATATTGCCGATGTGTATCAATGTTTCAAAAATCACGTTGTCTCTGAAAGACGATGCAAAGGTACGAAATAAATCTGAGACCACCAAACATTTACCCCATTTTTAAACACTTTTTAAGGAAAAAGACTCTCTTTTAACATTCGTTTACAAAAAAACCGCTATTTTGGCTCATTTTCCATGCTCACTAACTGACTACCTTTGCAGCCACATAAATAAACAGATAGGAAAACGCACATATACACACACATATAGGGCAAAGAAATACAGATAAAACCATTTAAGGCACTTTTTAAGCGTTTTAAGAGCGTTTTACCTATATGGTGGATACTTTTACCTTTGCCCACTTAAAAACGTCTTAGAGAGCCTTAAAATGAGCCATTTAACATTTATGCCTTTCCATGTACTAATATAATAAAGAGACAACAAAAATGATGTTTAACCCAAAAATAGGAGATTAAGGCATGGAAACGTAAACAAAAGTTAAAAAACGGCATTTTTTGTGTTAAAAAATGTATTTTCTTCGTTTTTCTCACAGAAAATGACTAACTTTGCACTCGCAAACAAGAAACAAGAAGTTTAATTTAATAAAGTATCGTAATATGAGAAGTATCAATTTTAAGGAGAACAAGAACGTTGTACGCAACGAGGGTTTAAGCATCTACATGAGCGAAATGAACGCTCGTAAGCCGCTTTCTGATAGCGAAGTAAGGGAGTTAATCACCAAGGCACAGAACGGCTCACAGAGAGCACGTAACAAGGTTATTGAGGCAAATCTCCGTATCGTTTGGAGTATCGCTGCATCCTACAACGGAATGGACCAGTTCGAGGATATTCTTCAGAACGGAAATTATGGCCTCTGTATGGCAGTGGACACCTTCGATGTTTTACGTGGAACAATGTTCAGCACATGGGCTTTGGAGCAAGTTCGCAAATATATCGGTATCGGACTGACTGACGAGAGCCGCACGGTGCGCCAAGGTGCTCACATGGTGAAAGCCAAGGCAGACTATCACGCTGCAAGCATGGATGCACCTTTGGGGAACGAGGATGGCGATGAAAAAACTTTACTCGACACCTTTGCAAGTGCAAGCCGAGCCGACAACCTCACAGACGCTGCCGATATGAAGTTAAAAATAGAGTATCTGATGCGTGGCTTAGACGAGCGTGAAAAGGCTATTGTGTGCGGTCTCTTCGCTATCGGATGCGCTGAGGGTGAATGGACTGAGGGAACACTCGCCAAGCGTTTCAACTTCAAAACAGAAGAGAGGGTGCGCCAAATCAAATGGGAAACACTGAAAAAGATGAAAGAAATGGCTTGAAAAATCTTGACAAAGGTAGGGCGAAAGCCTTGCCTTTGTTTCACGTGAAACATTATAGGGAGTATGGCAGGGGGTAGGGTGACGAGATAGGTAACCTGCCCCCTCCCCACAGGTTTTTGATGTTTACTATAAGCCAACAGTTTTCTCCATGAATTCCTGGAAAAAAATTCGTTTTCTCCAAGGTCCACCCCCCCTTCTTTTTTTTCCTAAAGTAGTACCTTATAAAAAAATTCCAGAAAAATTTTCTATAAATGTTGAAATTATGTAACCCAGTATTATATTTATAATAAAAGAATATTATAAATTGGACAAACAACCAATGAAAAACAGCGAGAAAAAGAATTTCTTAGTGAGAATAAACCATATGCTGGAGAAAAAATTAACAATGCTCGTAAAAAATATGGCTTATCTAATGGCATTTGGACAAAAACTGTACTAAAACGTTTATGGTGCAAAGATGGCAAGGAAAATGAACTTAGGGAAAGATTAAACTATTGGGAAAAATATTATGTTGAATTATATGACAGCATTAATAATGGATATAATATAACTAATGGTGGTGATTGTGATTTTTCTGAAGAAGTGATACTAGAAATGAGGAAAAAAGGAAAGGAATATTGGAATAACTTATCTGACGAAGAAAAGAAAGAACACACTGAAAAAGGTAAATTAAATGGTACTAGATGGTGGAACAATTTATCTGACGAAGAAAAAAAAAGAACACGTTGAAAAAAGCAAAGAAAAATATGATAAATGGTGGAATTATTTATCAAACGAAGACAAAGAAAAATATAAAATGATTGCTAGAAATGCTAATTTGGGGCTTCATCGTGGTCATTCTAGTTTTCGTTCACTAAAAAGTTCTGAGGATAAAAAAGGTATACCTAGGTCTGAAGAAA
>OLYC01001340.1_pt1 | contig 17183 bp, 13 predicted proteins | sample 1674271 | NCBI WGS metagenome assembly OLYC01 (sample SAMEA103958154, study PRJEB25191) | human gut metagenome
CCCATCTCCGCAATGATCTTCTCCAAATTTTCTTCCTGCAAATAGAATTCCGGCAACTTTGCCTTGTCATATCGCATATAGGGAACATCCTTCGTTCGCTGTTCCAGCAAGTTCGTGAAGAATCGCTCCCAGCTGAAGAATTCGCTGCTCTCGATGAAATCTGCCGGATGTTCCAGAATTTCAAGAACGTCCGGCTGTCCGAGCAAATCCGCTTTTAAGAGCAGCCATTCCAGCGATTCCGGCAGGTACAAGCTGAACTTTGCGTTGTCCTCCTGCATCAGGCGATAAATGTCGTTCATCTGCGGGCCAAACGCCGCACCATCCGCAATTACCAGAACCTTCTCGGATTTCATTGGGAAGATCTTCTGTTTGACGTTATCTTTGCCTGCCGCAGGGATACAGACAATTCCGTATTTCTCGCCGACTTTTGTAAACAGCTGATACCCGGAATTTGCATCCTCTGTCAGAAGCTTTTCGACACCTTCCAGCTGCACATTGCTGGCTGTCAGCGAATCATAGACCGGGTACGCCTTATTATAAGTTCGTTTGAAGCGGCTAGTAGTCTTTTTCAGTTCCAGAATAGCGTTTACGCTGTACGGCAGGGTGCTCAAATCTTCTCTTGTGACCAGCACATAGTAGTTGTCCGAATGCTGAATCGCACGGGCAAAGTCCAAACTCGAAACAAAGGTACTGCCTTCATCCACAAACACGATGCTGTCATGGGTCGCATTCAGCTGCAATTCCCAGTTGACACCCGACAGCACCCGGCACGGTTTATCACAGCTCACTGTTACGCCGCTCTGTCGGCCATAGGTCTCGTATGCTTGTAGCATCTCTACCAGCGTTGTTTTTCCGGTGGCACTGTCCCCTCGCAGAATCGTAATGTTCCGTTCCAGTTCGATTGTGAAAACGACCCGTCCGCTTCGGACTTCGATTTTATGGTTTCCCTTCATCCTATCGCCTCACACAAACTGAAATGCAATCGGCATCAGTTCTTCCATGCTGTGCACCACATCACCGGTATTCAGGACTTTCACATCCACCGGGAATTTTTTCTTTCCAAAATCCATGAGATGCCGCAGGTTGATGGTCAAGTCCTTCTTTTTCGCCAGCTTCAGAATAAAGGGTGCACAGTTATCGCCACAAGTTGAGGCATTGAATACCTTTTCCGGGTCATTTGCCATCAGCAAAAGCGTTTTCGTACCGCCAGACAGTTTTTCCGGCGAGATGACCCCCAGAACCGGGCTTTCCACCGCATGAGGACCTTTGACATCGGACTTGTCAATTTTCTTGATGACCTCTTTGGCAAAGTCAGAAGTCAGCCATTCATCTTCGTAGGTATAGTTAAAATAGACCGAAGTATTGTAGACAGCCTCCGGCATATCTCCAAAGTAGATGTTCAGCATGGTATCACCTCGCAGATGTGAGTCATTTGCTATTATTGTACCTTCTTTCCATTCACAAAACAAGACACAAAATGCCCGTTGGCTCTTGATAAAGAAAACCAGACCTGTCCGATCAGACGAAAACCATCCCAAATGTCGAAACTGGATTTATTGCAGTCTGTAATGATTTTTCCATTTGTCACAATGAAATTGAAGGGCAGAGATCGAAAATACACTACCTTTGATCAAATCGCCCTATAAGAAATCCCAAAAAGCAGTTTATTATCATCCTATTAGATTTCGATCTATGGATAACAGTGTCATAAATCACCAGATAGAATGCTATGCGTTTTTATAGTAGTTGTTCCTCCTGATCAATTTCTATTTGATTCACAACATCCTGATAAATCACAAAATGAGGTGTTTTTTATGACAATGGCAAAGAAGCTCCCACTTTTAGCACCTTCCATTCATACGTTTGAAGTGAATGGAACGTATACCGATTGCGAAGCGAAACGCACAGTATTTATGGCAATTCAAAAAATGGTATCCGCTGGAAAATACTATCGGATTCCGTATCATGGCTCCTCGAAAAAAGGCTACTCTTATAAAAGAAAAGATGGTGGTTTGACCATCACATTGGCAGATTATCCAGATTTTAAGAAGCGATACATAACGTTATCTGGTGTAAACCTTGCACGGATCGCAGGTGATCCGTCTCGTTTAAGTTTAACAGATTTGTCGCCAGAAGGTTTGGCCATGCAAGAGCATGCATTTCTGAATGAATTGGAGCAGCTTGGACTCCTTGAAATTGAGAATTCCATTAAATGGAAAATGCACCGGTTGGATATTACACAAGACTTCTATGTAAAATGCGATCCCGCGCTGATAGTAAAAATCATTCGCTATGCAGGAAGCGTTGACCCGTACAGAAAAGGGCGCGCACTGCACTATAACCAGCACAATGAGATCCGAAGCTGTAAATTTGAAAAAACATGGTACGATTTTGCACTCTATGACAAGCATCAGCAGCTCTTGAATTGTGAAAAGGAGAGCTATCCGATTTCTCCAGACGATTTGGAACGCTCAAAAAATCTGGTTCGATATGAAATTCAATTAAAGCGCCCCAGTCTGAAAGAATTTGAGCACGATAAGTTGGAATCTTCAAAGCTCCGGTTTGGAAATCATGCGTTGTTTCGTTATTTCGAAGAAATTAGCGATGATATTCCGCTCTTTCTATATCGGTATGCCGTCGATTATTTTGGTAAGCATTCGTGGTATAACGTTCCAACTGCCCTGAAAGCCGTACAAACGAGCAACCTTGATGACGATACCAAAGAACTTGTCAGTGCGTATATCGAAGCGCAGGATGAGCCGGAACCGACCGATAAGATACATCATAAAAAGAAAATCGCAAAGGCTTTGGAAAAATTAGAGATCAACGATGTGATCATCCCTTGCCGCATCCTGAACGATCGTCAATGCGGCAGGTTTCCTTGTGCACCCTTATGCACAAGGGTACACGGTCTTTGATTGGATAAAAATGTTCCGTGCAATGCAACACGAAAATTCACCAGAATCACAAGAATGGAGTTGATTTTCAATGCTAGACAACTATCCCGATGTCCTGAGCTTCCGGCAGGTAATGGAAATTACGCACGTTGGCAGAAATTTACTGCTTCGTCTTCTGAACAGTGGCGAAATTCCTGCCTTCAAGATGGGAAAACTCTGGAAGGTTTACAAGCAAGACCTGATCCAGTATATGAGCCAATGTCAGTGAGCTATATCCTTCGTTTGTGTAAAAAGAATCCCGTTGGACTCCGCAACAAGAATCCAGCGGGATTCATCCCTACCTATTTTTCAACGCAGTTCTGTTTTCACAAGATGGCCCGTATACTTTTATGTTTTTACCAGATCTGCAGTTCGGCACCGTTGGCTTCGGCAGTTTGGATTACCTCATCCACATAAGGAGCGGCTTCACGATCCGTTGCCGTATCTACATAAATCTGATCTTCCATGGAGAGTATCACATCATGAAACGCCTGACTCATTGGAGCAGGATCGTAATAAGAGGTGATCTCATCGTAAAAGCTCATATATTTCACAAAGTCATACAGTGCCGTGGCGTTGCCGTATCTTCCGGTATCCTCATAAATATCCGTATACATGGCGTTGAGCCATGCCGTCCGGAAATAGGGGCCATAGCTGAGGAAATATTCCTTGATTTCTTCGGTCAGTTCGTCATAATGATTATACTCTACCGAGATTTCCCCTGCCAGCTTTGAGTAGGTATCCATTCCATTTGTACTGGTGGCCTGTTCATCAAAGCGTGTCGCAGCGGGGAAAACATCATCTGCATCATAAGCATCCGCTGTTTCGGTATAAGGCACACTTTCTGTAACACTCGTGCTTACCGCTTCACTCTCCGGCGCTGCCTCGCTGGAGGCTGAATCCGTAAGGGCTTCATCCAGTGCATTTTCCAGTTCATCGAATGCACTGTCCAGCGCATTGCTGCTGGCAAGGCCGTGAGATTCCCGGTAGCTGTCGTTCAGAGCCGAGATCACTCCAAGCTGCTCCAAGGTATTCATGGTATCGCCGTTCCATGTCATCCGGTCGATGCCAAAGGTTTTGTCGTTGTTCAGCTTAAAATAAATGCTGATTTCGATTTTCTCAGCGGTCTGCGTATTCTGCCCGATGCCGGTATAGCTGACATAAGTCACGCCGTTCTGCTCGTAGTTGTCCCACTTGCCGTCCGTAAAGAAATCGTCCAGCACCTCGCCTACCGTGGCTTCTGCCGGGAACAGGTTCAGATAGCTGTCCGAGATACATTTGGAGCGGGCACTATCCGAATAGAGCGTAGTATAGAGCACATACGCTGCGAATGCAACAAATGCCGCTGTAATCGCCAGTTCAATGACCAGAGGCATCTTGTGTGCGCTGAACAGCTTCCGGACTGCCGCCTTTTCTTCTTCCACCTGCTCTGCAGAAATTTTTTCAGGGTACAGGATGGCGATCACCTGCGACAGCAGAACGCTGCTGAACACTGCGTACAGGTATTCTTTCTTACTGTTTTTGGATGGTTTGGTCAGGATGGTCATTTTCAGGCCGTCGGCTGTGTTTTTCAGTTGATAAGTACCACGCTTTTTGCTGTAAAAGGTCACGGCATCCGCAGTATCCGTAACCTGTTCAACGTCCGGGTTAGCAAATCCGCGACGGATGCGGTCTACCGCCTCTTCCCAGCTCATTCCTTCCGGCAAAGGCAGATGGCCTCTGTCATGCTCCGGGCCGTATACTTTTTTGTAAACATCATCCCGGAAGCCGAAATAGATCACTGCGGCGATAAAAAGCCCCAAAAGGACCGACACCGCTCCGGCACCGGTTGCAACACCTGTTGCCACGCCCACAATGAACCCCAGCAGTAGCCAGATCTTTAAGGCATCCAGCGCGATGCTTCTGCGGGCAGCTGCGGTAAACAGCGGATGAAAGCCGCTCAGATTTTTGGATTTTCCTTTGGCTTTTTTAGCTTCTGCACTGCCATCATAGATTTCAAATAGCTCTTTCATGTTTTTTCCTCCCATCTCAATGGATGCGTAACCTTTTTCGTTCGGAATGATTCAATTGAATCATTTTGATGCTTTTATTATAAAGCGTTGATTGGACACCAATATTGTCCATCCGGCAAACTTCCATTGGGATTTTTCTATATGGCTTTGCACAGAAAAACCGCCCCGGCTTCCTGCAACGGAAAGCGAGGCGGTTCGTTTACTTTATGGGTTCTTTTTTCAGGCGCTCAACACCGATCAACTGGCATTCAGTTTTTTGAAATTTTAGTCATATCTGTATTTAGAGGACTTTCCGTACACCTTCCGGAGCGATTTTTTCAGGCTGACCACTGTTTCTTTGATGATTTTTGCCTCATCGGCAGAGCAATCTGCAAGCTGTTCGGTCATCCAGCTGTCGAACACCGGCTTTGCTTTTTTGATCTCAATGCACAGCAGTTCGTCCGCCGAGCAGTCCAGCGCGTTGATGATGTCGATCAGCGTTTTCAGGCTGGGCACGGAGTTGCCTGTTTCGATATGGCTGATGTGCGTGACCACCACGCCGACCTCATTGGCCAGCTGCTCCTGCGTCATGCCCTTTGCAAGGCGGCAGGCACGGATGCGTTTTCCGATGTCGGCGTAGTCCACCATAGTACAAGTACCCTCCGTTTTGTGAAGTGATACTTGTATTGTATGTGCAATCGACTAAAATTGTAATAACTTAAAAGTGCAGCAGACTTTTTAATCTCTATAGCTTTGCTTTTTTATCACAGTTTCGGAAAATACTCGTTCTGAGCCAGATATTCCTGATCTAGTCCATAGATAACAGCCATTGCAGCACTTTCAAAGCTCCAATAGCCGTAGTAGACATCATTGGTACTGCTCAACGTGCCATACCATGCACTTCCTTTATTTCGATTATACCAACCGCTCAGATAACACAGCAATTTCTTTTCTTTTTCCAGTTTCTCCTGTGCGGTCAATACTTCTTCTATATCTGCATATACGGCCGGAAAACGGTACTCGCCTTTCCATATGACCGTTCCCGATATAGCGAAGGAACACAGTCCATTCAGAAGCCTGTCATCATCGAACACCTTCGAAAAGCGCTCTGCCACTTTCCGAAATTCTGTCGAACGATGAAGCATTATAGAAAACGACGCCATCCTCAGCGCATCCTCATAGGTCAGCACTGTCATTTTCTGTGCAGTGTAGCAGCAGTCTTGAAACAACGCTTCCAGGACAGTTTTATCCGCACCATTCGAAAAAGATGCCACCATAAGATTCATCTGATAAAGGAACAAGCTACCACGGATTCGTTGCGCTTTTGCTTCATCATCACACTGCACAAGTTTTTCTGTTTTTTTCTGGATACGTTCTTTCTCATACGCAATATAGTTTCCAAAATAGGTTTCCGTTTTTCTGGTGTCACGCATTGTCATCACCCATATTATCCTTCTGTATTATCCGTGTTCCATCACTGTCATATGCTTCCACTCGGACGCGCTCACCACACTTTGTTCCACTTTCATCTACAGGATAAATATCACTGTACATAATGCCATTTGCATCTGGTTCAGGATTGAAGTGATACACATCAGTCGAAACATTTTTAGGGTCATCTTCATATGCGTCCCGAATCTCATCGGCTTTTTCTTTTCCAACTGCATCATCCAAACGTCTATCAATCCATTCCGAAGACATCTGCCTTCCATCCTGAGTTTCTCCAAGCTGTGCGGTTCCATACTTGGCATCTACAATCACATATTTTCCATCCTTTTCGTAGACACCATCGATACCCTGATGTCCCTTATCTTCTAGAGAAGTTACTCGTTCATGCAGTGGCGTATATCCTTTGCTGATGTAGTATTGATCCATCATCATCTCACAAAGGTTGCCCTTTTCTGCCGTTGTGAGCTCTTCACCGTTCGCAATTCGGGTGATAGCTTTTTGGATTTCTTCAATTTGTTTTTCGTTTACGTCTTTTCGTTGATTTTCTGGATTTGGTAGTTCTTCCTTTTCAGGACGAGAATAAACAGGTTCCACTGGGCGTTTCATCTCGCCTACTTCAGGAGATTTTTCCATCTGCGGCAGTTCTTCTCTGCCGGGTCGCTCCCAGATGGATTCTCGATTTTGCGTCTCCATCCGTTCCGGCTTTGTTTCTAGGTTTTCAAACATCATCCAAATATCCTTTCATTCCAGTGCTTTCGGCACAGCTCATGAATCGAACTATTATCTGGATATTTTTCCTCTTCCAACATACAGACGCAACAGGCAATCTTATGGATTTCTTCCGCCGAAAATTTGGTGAACTGCATTGATAGATTTTCTTCCAGCACACATTCCAGTTCTTCCAGTGAGGTGCATCCTCTGCTTCCACGGAATACATCATGGTACGAGTAGCCTTCCCGAATGAAGTCAGCCAAGGCCCACTGATAGCGTACACCTTGTTTTTCGGCATCTACAATCAGTTCCCGCCGGACTTTTGCAGACACGCTGACCCTACGAAGTTTTTCTACCACGCTTTCTTTTTCACGTGGAGTCATTTTTTGTTTTAACAGAACATGTAGAATTTCATCATATTGTACCCTGCGGCTTGGTTCCTTCTGCTTTTCCGTTTCTCGGTTCGTGAAACCAATCGGTTCCTGATACTTCGGCAAGGCGCACAGAACCGCTTCTTGCCAGTCATTCTGATATACTGCGGCAACACCTGTGGGCAGTTTAGAAAGTTCCTCATTCTGCACATCTTTCAGTGCCATGGCTCCGCCTGTAATCTCACGGTCTGCTTCTTCTGGCAGACGCAGTACGATTTTAGTGTTCGTATTTCGAATTGCTGCCGTATCCAGTAGATTTGGTGCTTGATCTACGATCACAAAACCTTCGCCGTAAGTACGAATTTCCGCAATTGCATTTGTCAGCATCTCTACGGATTTTCCAACCAGATTAGACGATTCAGCACTCTGCTCCGTAGAAGTTTTTTTGAGCAGATTATGTGCTTCCTCCAGTACCGTGATATGCTTCAGAGGCTGATTCATCGCTTTGGCAGCTGCCATACGGTATTCCTGCAATTTCAGCACTACAAGGCCCATAATAAGGGACTTTGTTTCCGATGATCCTACACGGCTCAGATCAACGATGGCATTTTTGTCAAACAATTCCTCCAGAGACATTTCATCACTGACAAAAATTCGACCATTGATACCATTCGTTAGCGATTTGAGTCGTGTCGAAAGTGAGCCGATATAATCGCCCTTTGTATCAGATGAGTAATCGGAGGATTGAATCGTTTCATTCAGCTCTCGTAGTACATCTGTAAATGTTGAGAATAACCCCGGCACATCCGGATTTTCCGATTGATCCAAGTCCCAGCCTGCTGAGACATATGCACGCTCAATGGAATCTTTCAGAACTGCCGGCATTGCTGCATACATGGGCCAGCATACATTGAAAATTTCCACAATACGGTCAATGTGTTCCAGAACATGGATTCCATCTGGAAAAGCGAATGGATTGATTTTCAGCAATTCCCCAAGCTGTGGATTAGTTCCAAAGCAGCGAACTTCCGGAAAGACATTCCGATATTCTCCTTTAGCTGGCTCTACAACCAGAAAAGAAATATTCTTTTTCTGTGCTTCTGCCAGTAGATGGTAGACAGCGTTCGACTTGCCGGAACCCGTAGAACCTGTGATGAATGTGTGCATCGCCAAACTGTTGATATCCAATCGCACTTCTGTTTCTGTCTTTTGGCCTAAATGATATACCTTACCAAGCAGGATACCAGCATTTGTGCTCTTTTTTCGAGAGATAACTTCTTGCGCAAAGGCGGCGTGTTCCACAACAGGTAATCCTCGTACCGAATGGCGTGGCAATCCCATGTGAATAGCCAGTTCGTTGGTGCTGACCAGTGCCGCCGGATTTACCGCAACGTAACGTGCTTGCTGATAGCCTACTCCTTGATACAAAAACGCCGGATGCACAAAATGATTCATATAAGCCATCATCTGATGAACTTCATCTCGTTTTGACCAGGCATTGACAGCACTGTTTTCAATGCCGCTGTTTTCACCTGCAACAACCGCTTTGTAGGTGCTTGCAGCCGTCTGGGCATCGGCCGTTGTTTCTCCCAGAAAGTAGGCTGCAAAGCTCCACATACCAACGCTTTCGCACTCATCGATTCGCTTCAGGTGCTTCTTGAGCCGTTCCAATGTATCAGTTAGGGTTGCGTTCTGTGCATTCAAAGTAATACCACGGGAGTTTCCAAATGTGCTGGTTAATGATTCTGTATTGACAAGATTGAAGGATTCTCCCGTTGTTTCGGCCAGGCTCTGCGAAGTGCTGGTACCTGAGCTGCCAGAAGTTCCACTGCTCTCGTTTGAACCACGTGTCTGACTGGTGCTATGGTTTGTGCCATGTGCATCGCTGACTCCATGGCTTAGCGTTTTGGCAATCGAATCCGACACCGAATCCGTGTGGCTGGTGCCATTGGAAACAGCATGACTATAACCGCCGGATACACCAACATTTAGATTTCTACTCAAGGTTTTGGAAACTCCTGATGTAACCGCATGTGCCACACCGCCTGAAACTGGGCCAAACTGTCCACCAGCAGATGCTGTTTTTGTCGTGCTGCCAAACACGCCCGTACTGGAACCAACGCCCGTACTCGCATTTACGCCTACCGAAACCGTATTTGTTACCGTGCGGCTGGTGCCGTCTGCCGTTCCAACTGTATGCGTAGTACCGTCAGATTCCGTATTGGACATGGTTTGAGTATCATTATAGCCATCGGTCAGGCCAGTGGAACGGCTTGTGCCCTGCATTTTTGACCAGCCATCCGTCCGAGATTTCGTATTGCTGTTGGTTTGAGTCTGCGAAGTGCTGCGGGTAGAACCGTTGCTGCTGCCAGTGGAACTGCTCTGCCCATCTGAAACCGAAAAGTTCAGCTGCATATTTGCAAACGGCGAAATCTGTGTACAGATACGCTCATACTCACGCCTGCGATCCGCAAGCTGGTCACTGGTTACGCTATCCGCAATAAACACTGCCGTATACGCGGTTCCCTTCATAGCATATACGAATTTTTCCAATCCTTGAATAAAGTCCCTATTAGTAACCGTCTCTTCATTTCGCTTATAGTCTGCTACACTGGTCACGCTGGCAATGCTGGCTATGTGCAGCTCGTTCATCAATTTTTGGCGTTCTTCGTTGTAAAACGATTCAATGCAGCTGCCTGGGAAAAATCCTATGAGAGTCTTTTTCAGCATCTTGAGCAGGGTTCCAGTAGTACGGTAAGGGTCGTTTGAGCGGACGCCCAGATAGAAATCGGTTTCTTCTCCATCACTTTTTAGCATCAGTGAGAGTGTGCACGGGCAACTGGACAGTGTATGGAACACCATCGAAAGTTTATCTACTGAAAATTCATCTTCCTGATAGACAAGTTCTGTGATGCGAAAGAACTGCACATCTTCCATGTGTTCCATTGTAAGCTGATCCGGGTCAATAAGCGGAAGCTGATTTAATCTGGTCACATAGCCCCGCATGACCTCATCATCAATAATGCTGAGGCAGTTTCCAAGATCATTTTGCAGTGCGGTCAGGTTCAGATTTTCTGGCATTGGTTCTGCATAAGGCCGTACAATCGGATTTGCTGCTGCCATTTGGGGTTGCAACTCTCTCTGATTCAATCCTTCGTAGTTCATTTTTCTACTTCCTCTTTTTTACAGCGGACGTAATAGGTGAATTTCTTATCTCGATGTGGTGTTACTTTGAAACTATCGTTCTCAAAAAGTACAAGAATCCGCCGTGCCTCGTCCTTTCGGATGATCCGGATATTGGGAAGCCTATTTGCCTTCGAATTTAACTGCAACTGAATGTAGTAGTTTAATCCTTCATATGGGTCCCTCCACCGTGCACTTGTATCGTTGATTTGTTCAATGACGCTTGGGTCCTCTACTTTCTTATACGTTTCACATTCGTTGATGCGAAGGAAATTGTTTCCACGGCTCAGCTCTATTTTAGGTTTACCAGAATATTCATCAGTCCAGAATACACCATACGACCTGATGGGTTTTGTGTCATGACTGCTGCTACTTGGCTTTGAGTCGGTTGGATGGAGCTGCCCCGGAACAGCAGAAACACCGCCACTGCTGCTATCACCACGATCAGGACAGCTCCTATCAATTTTTTTGTGTGGTCATCCTCTTCTTTCTTCTGGTACTTTTTAGAGGTTTTTCTTGCCTGTTCGAGCTCTTTTCTCTGCGCTGCCATGTGTTCTTCGGCTTCTCGGTTTTTTTTCGCCGCTTCTTCCCTGATTTGATTCGCTCGCCGCTCAAATTCCAGGTCAGCTTCCTTCTGTGTTAGAGTAGTAGTCTTTTCCTTTTTGGATGGTGCAGGAGATGCAATAGGCTTCTGCACTGTATTTTTCTGCCGCTCTTCCTCACGGATGCGCTGGATTTTTTCGACATAATACACCTTGGCCACTTTGCGCAGATGTTCGTACCGTTCTTTGGAGAAGTTCTCCATCAGATCCATTTTCATCTGCACCCAGTACGCATTGTCCCACTGGCGTGGTTCTTGTGAAAACGGAGTCAGCTCCCTATGAGCATCGAAAAAATTTGGCACATTCTCTTCGCAGTACCGGTAGGAATCAAGATAGTACTCAAATGTCGGATCTGCATCCAGTGCATCCCGGAAGATATAGTGTAGGCCGACCACATCTCCACTCTCTGCATACTCTTTGATTTTTGGTCTCAACATTGCATCTCACCCTTTCAGATATTCAGCGCATCCTCGATCTCTGCTTTGCACCCCTCGATCCAATTCAGAAGATCGCGGTTTTTCCGCAGTGTTTCTTCCTTGCTCTTCTGATCCTCTGCTACCAGTTCCAGTTCTTTGTACTTTTCTTTGATGAGCTGATCTAGTTCATCGAACATTTCCGAGAACTGCTTTTTAGTTTCGCCAACCTGTTCTTTTGCGTAATTCATCGCATTCTTGATGCCCTCATCAATGTTTCGGGCCAAGTCACCCATCATGCCAGCCTGAATATCCGCCACAAGAACTTCGTACTTTTCTGTCTTTTCAATGCGCTTTTCAAATACATCTCGCATTTCTGTCCGGAAAACTGCCTTTGTCTCGTAAATATCATTGTCTCGGTAATCGTCCACATCTTTGTAAACAGTCTCGTCATGGTAAGATTCTTCAAGCCAGGTCCATGGCTTGAACCATCTCTTGTGTTCATTTTTGACTGTTCTGGTACCGGCTGCTTCCTTATGACGGCCGCACCAAACCTTTTCCGTACCGACCTTGACCTTTTCATTATGGTCAAACACCTGTACTTCTTCCTCATCAACCTTGTCCCAGACCTCTTTTTCTTCATAGGTTGTTTCACCGAAGCCATTTACTGTGCCGGAATCGTAATTATCGGTGCTCTTATATGCAGCCGTTTCCTGTAGATTGCTCAGCGCACCCTTAATTAAATCTACCGTACTGAAGTCAAGTTGCTTGTCAGACGCATTTTCATCGATTCTAAGCAATTTCTCCTGATACTGCGTTAAAAGGTCAGTGCCAACACCAACCACCTCTTTGTCAATCAACGCTTCCAGATCAGCTGTCATCTGTGCGATCAGTTCACTGCTTTCATATGCCACATCATCAATCAGACTTTTTGCTACAGCCTTATCGGTAATCGTTATACCATATCGTGCAAATTTTTTACCGATTTTATCCACGATTTGAGCTTTTTTCTCGTTAGCACGCGCTTCAATCTCTGGCACCGGATCAATCGACTGCACCTTTTCCTTAAATGCCTGTGCTTCCTGCCCATTATCAATTTTCGCTCTGACAATGGCCGCTCTCTCTGCACAGGCTTCTGCAATTTTCTCATCATTCGCTACCTGCGTCTTGGCCTTAGCTAGAATCTGGGTGCTGTCAAGGATCTGTTCAAAGGATTCGACCAGATCCTTGATTTTCTTCGTTTTTGCGTATTTCTTTACGTAAGCAGTAATTGCGGCTTCCAGAGAACAGATACCACTATGGATCAAAAGCTGTGCATTCCAGTCATTCTCCGCTTCTGCCTGTTTGAGCTGATAGTCCAACTGACTTTGTGCACTTGGACAAAGGGTAGAATAACGCTCAAAATGCAGATCTTTGCTCTGCTTAAAACTCATGCCCATCGCTACTGCCTTCTGGCCGTCCTGTGAAAGCGCAAACATCTGCTGCATGCTGATGCTTGAAAGTGCGATGTTTTTCAAATCTGTGCGCAGAATCAATGCCAGAAATGCTGAGCAGGGGAAGATCTGAGCATTCTCAATGCCGTGCTTCTCCAGATACTCTTTTCCTGCCTGCAAAATCCCAGAAACGCTTTCTTTTTCAGTATTGACACAGTCCATCTTATTCACAACAAATAGGAAGCGATCTCGTACTTGTTTGCCGCCTTTCCGGATCTGTTCTGCCACGTACTTCAGCAATGTATCATCGTCGTATGTGCAAAGCTGAGTTCCGTTGAGGATGTAAATAACCAAACTGTTAGAACTACTTTCCAATGCTCGGTATGTCGTGTTTTTGTGTTCCTGATTCTGAGAGTTATTTGTGCCCGGCGTGTCGATCAGCTTCAATGCCGTATCATCCGATGTCAGGAATGGAATGTTTCCTTCTACATCAATTTCCCTTACATCTTTATTTTTGTTGAGTGCTTCCATGATGTCATAGGTCAGATCCTGAATTTCCTGAATCATATTTCCGTCTGCATCATAGACCACCGCATGAAAGCGGTCGTCGTCGTTGTCAAGAATTTCTGTGATTTTATCTGTACAGGCCTGATTGGCCGAAGGCATCAACTGTCGGCCCAACAGCGCATTGATTAGGGTAGATTTACCAGAACTCATTGTCCCAATAATATTGATCGGGAACACAGCGTTGTTGATTCCATGAAATGCTTTTTCCAGCTGCGGATTTCGGAAATCATCCACAGGGCCTTTTTGTAGCCTGGTAAAAACATCCACAATTTTTTGGTTAATGTCCGCATCTGGCTTGCCTTCTTCAAATCGAATGCTTCGCAGGTGAAAATTGTTTTCTTTATCCTGATCTGCACTTTTGAAGGCTTCTTCGAAGTCATCATAATCCAGTGCAGTGCCATGGAATGTCATATCAAAGCTGCCTTCATTCTGAGCGTCTGCCAGCTTCTGAGGAAAATCACCTACCCACTCCTGAAGCCTTTTCCCTCTTACGTACTGCAAGAGATCATCGTCCAAAATTTCACGCCCATTGATCCAAATCCGTGTATCCATCCGATACGGATTGTACGCCATGTAAACCTGAGCCATTTCAATTCCTCCTTGCTGATCTCAGCATGATAATTTTTTCAATATAAGCAAACCCACTCGTTCTGAGCAGTTGCTCTTGTTCCGTATTGCAATCTACTCTTGCCCGTGGAAACTCAGTAGCATAATACTCTGGCAGATTCATTTTCTGGAATCGTCCCATGTAAGCCCATAGCTTCCACTGTTCTGTTTCGTTCAGTTCTCCTTGTAGTTCTCGTTTCGCCATCCATCCTGCCTGTGAAGACACCGGACAAATCAGTGGCTTGTGAAACCCATGCAGTTCCAGATAATTTTTCATATTCTGAAAAATTTCCGCCACTTCTTCCTTTTCAGGGTTCAGTTCATCCACTTTATTGAGAACGAATAGTGCAGGGGTGTTTCCGACGAACTGCCGGACAAATGCAAGATGTTCTTCCTCATCCGTTGTAGCCAGTTGAGTTGCGTTCATCACATAAATCAGCAAGTCGTAGTTTTTCGTCCGAATCATTTCCTGTGTGATTTCACGATGTTCCGCCGCACCACTAAAATTCACACCCGGCGAATCGCTGATGACGATTCTGGTATTCTGCAATGCGCTGTTGAATCGAACGGCCACCGTAATACGGTCAGACGTATTTTCTTCATTATCGTTCATCAGTTCTTCTTCACATGCTGTTAGAACCAAGTTATGGTCGTATTCATACGCCAGATCATCTTCGAACGCCTTATTTATAATGGTATGAATTTTACTGGTACATGCCATATTCTGAGATTGGCAAATTTCTTTACCTGTCAAAGCATTGATAAACGTTGATTTTCCGGCACTCATCGTTGCGGTAACCAGAACCCTGTATGGCTTTTTGTTTTGGAACTGACTATTCCTGTTCAGCAGCTGCAAGTATTTTCGTTCCTGCTGTAGTTCCGGATGTTTCATCAATTCTTCCAGTCGTGCCGGACTTCGAGTAAATGATTTCACCAGAGCATTTGCTGTCCGGGAGCCTTCTCGGTTTAGAGTAAAGTCTCTCCGATATTGCTGCATCAATATCTTTGCTTCGCTTTCCGTCAATTTACATCCAAGGCAAAGAATCTCATCTATCAGCAAAAAATACCGGTAATACGAAAACTCGTGCTTACGTGTTCCGTTATGACTTTGCATTATTATCTTCTGATAGAATTGAAGTTCTGCCTTTTCAAATTTCTCATTTTCTCGTCCCAGCAAAAGAATATATTCTTTTAGTTTTGCAATATACAAATTCTTGTATTCCAACGATTCCTGTAAAATCGGATTCTGCGGAAAAATCTGCGATAATGAAAATCGATCCTGTTTCATTGTCTTTTTTCCCCTGATACTTTTCTTACATAGTCACCCTGACTTCTCAGCCACATATCGATGCCCGTCCCAAATACCTCAGCCTCTATAAGCCAGCCCTTTTCTGTCACTTGCAGCACCTTTGCAGTGGGCAATCGGTCGAGAACGGATTCCAGACTTGGCCCAGTATACTCGAACCGGATGGTCTGCAACTCGCCGCCATACATAAACTGGATGCGCTTGCGCATCTCGCCCTCCTGAAAGCGGTCGGTATACCGCTGGGCAAAATGCCGGTCGAGCGTCTTATAGTTCTGGATGCGGTCGATGCGGTAAATCGTCGGGGAGTTATCCTGCGGATTCTGGAAGTGTTTATCCTTGTCGATGCCCTCAATGAACGCAGCCAGATAGAAATAATACTCGCTGAACAGGATGCCCACCGGCTCAATAGTGCGCACACGGGTCTCGCCGTCATGGGTACGGCAGTAGGTAATTTCCATAACATTGTGATTTTCTACTGCCGTACCGATTTCCCACAGGCTCTCGATAAACTTCCGGCCATGCTGCGGCTCAACGTAATGGAAGCGTTCGTTGCTGATGAGGTCTTTGACCTGATTCAACCGGTCCAGCGGTGTACAGGCCAGGATCAGCTTGTCCAGAATGGGGAACATTTCCTCCTTGACCATGGAGCGGCTTTCCAGCAGGATCTTGCACACTGCCAGAATTTCGCTGCTGGTAAGAAAGCGGGAAAGCGTGTCATCCAGCAGATAGCCGCCCTTTGCGGAGTTATACAAAATTTCCCGGCGTGGCTCGCTGTCTGCAAAATGATTGCGCAGGGTGTCAAGGTCGCGCTGGATGGTTTTCTCACTGACACCGAAGCGATCAGCCGTTTGCTGTTTGTTCAGCACACCGCCCTGTACCAGCACCTGTTGGATATAGAGTATACGGTCCAATCTACTATTATGCACAGTTCATTCTCCTTCTCTGCTCATTGTAACACAACACAACTATCACTGCAATTCTTTGTGTGAAGTTTTGTCGTTTCACGGAATTACAAAAAAATTTTTGTCTCTTTTGCACAACCCCAGTATACAAAAAAAGATGGACAGACTTCCTGTCCATCTCATAAAAAGTCAAGGTAGACTATTCTTAAATTGCCAACCTCTTTTGAAGCGATAGGCACTGTTCATCAGTTCATCTGTGATGGTGTAAAGCGCCTGGCGTGGCGAACCATATCCGCCAATCAGCCCAATCACAATCGTAAGATTCAGCACAAATGCAATGCTCAACAGTACCATCAAAAATTTTTTCATACGCTCTTCTCCTTCTGTCTTATGATTCCGTCACTTTTCTGCCCTCATTATACAGATTTGGCTGGACGGTATGGTTGTCCATCCTACACAAGCCACAAAAAAGGAACACGGCATTCTCGTTTTGAATGTCCCGTGTTCCTTCTGTCCGCGTTTGCAGAGGTTTCTTTTACATAGAAATCAATCCTTCATTTCAGCGTCCTCCCGAATCTGCCTCTTATACTTATAATAGGTGTTCCGGGCAAGCCCAGTCAATTTCATGCACTCCATGTCATCCAATGTGCCGCCGAAAGTCTTACAGTGGGTACGGATGATCTGCTTGGCTTCTCTGGCTTTTTTCGTTTCAA
>OLYC01001342.1_pt1 | contig 17135 bp, 17 predicted proteins | sample 1674271 | NCBI WGS metagenome assembly OLYC01 (sample SAMEA103958154, study PRJEB25191) | human gut metagenome
TTTCAGAACTCTGCGAGTTTATAAAATAATGCGGGAGCGTTATACAGCGGCGATTTGAGAAACATTAAAACTATTAAAGTTTACCAAATGAGACAAACGGGCTGCAAAAAAAATTTTGCAGCCCGTTTTACGTTATTCGAAAATCGCCGTCAAAATTAAATCGTAATCGTACAAATAATCGAATTCAGTACCGATAAAATCAATCGTATCCGATTGCCAGCGCCTGACCTGTCCTTCCGTCGGGCTTGGCAATTTGACTGTTTCACCGTACTTTACGGATTTCGTTTCTGTTCGACCATTCACGATAAACGTAACGGTATAAGTTTTAGGAGTGATTTCGGCGTACACTACGGTGTCGCAATCTATTTTCGATAAATCGTAATCTTTCCACGCAACGTCGTACCCAGTAACGGACTTCGGTTTCGGAGCAACGAAATCTTCCCCCTTTTTATAGACGACGATAACGTCTTCATAACCGTCTTGTCTGAAAATAATCGTGTATGACGGACTTTCGCTCAACTCTTCTATCAGTTCAGGCGGATCTTTAACGTTATTGCTTTTAGCAGAGTTTACGCATGAAACGCTTAACAGAAGCAGAATCATAGTCAGAGCAACTGCAAAGACGCTTAATCTTTTGTTATTCATACGGTAAATTTTAATACTTATTTCTTTAATTGTCAAACTTTTTAATAAAAATACAAAAATTCGGTAAATTATAGCGTAATTTTCTTTACAAAACCGATAAAATCTGATATCATATTGAGGAATTCACGGGGACGTAGCTCAGTTGGTTAGAGCGCTACCTTGACATGGTAGAGGTCATAGGTTCGAGCCCTACCGCCCCCACCAGTAAAGCGACCGCCGCACTTAAAAGTGCGGCGGTCGTTTTATTCGTTCGGAGTGAACTACGGGTCGTTCTCATTCTATATTGCCGCGTATAGTATAATTTATTTTGCAAATACTGTTTGCAATATGAAATCTACAGGAATTGTAAGGCGCGTTGACGTGCTTGGTAGGATAGTAATTCCGAAAGAATTACGCAGAATGTTAAAAATCAACGAAGGCGACCCTATGGAAATATTCGTCGAACGTGAAGAAATCGTACTCAAAAAGTATTCCCCCCTTCTTAACTCCGACGATTTATCGAACGGAATAGCGCAAACGCTTGCCACCCGTACCGGACATACCGTTTTAATCTGCGACAGGGATTCGTTTATTGCCGGGAACGGTTCGGGGGTAAAAGATATCCTTTCGAGAAGGGTTTCTTCGGCTATCGGTAAATTATTGAGCGGCGAAAAAACGGTCGTTATAAATCAGATAGACGGACAAGCGCCGATTGAACTTACCGACGGAGAAAATTACGGATTTTACAACGAAATTTTTATGCCTGTCAAGACGAAAAACGACGTTTTAGGCGGAATAATAGTAGCGGATAAATGTAAAGATCAGCAGATAACTTCATTGGATATCAGCCTTACCGCGCTTTCGGCGGATTTTCTCGCTTCGCACTTTTAACGTATGAACGAATACGAAAAGACAAAAATTTCCGTTATTAAAGGCGCGATAGTGGTATCGTCTGCGGGGCTGATCGCTAAAATACTCGGCGCGTTATACAGAATTCCTTTAACTAATATATTACAAGCGGACGGTTTGGGAGTTTACCAAACCGTTTTCCCGATATACGCCCTTTTATTGACGCTCTCGTCGAGCGGTATTCCGTCGGCGATCTCTAAATTGATTTCGTCGGGAGAACCCGCCGACAAAGTACTTGCTAAGGCGTTATCCATATTTCTTCCGTTAGGGCTAATCGGAACTACGATCCTATGTCTTTTATCCATACCGCTGTCGTCTTTTCAAGGGATACCCGAAGCGAAATATGCGTATATCGCTCTATCGCCCGCAGTTACGTTCGTATCTGCGATAGCGTGCGCACGAGGTTATTTTCAAGGTGGAAGAGATATGTTTCCTACCGCTGCGTCGCAGATAGTAGAACAGGCAGGAAAACTTACTGTAGGTTTATTTCTGTGTTACCTGTTCAGAGCCGATTACGCTTTGGCGGGGGCGGCGGCATGTTTCGGGGTTACGATCAGTGAGATAATCGCCACTGCCTATTTATTTTTCCGATTAAAAAAAGACAACGTGCGATACAAAACAAAAGAAATAAATTATTCTGCCCGCAAAATCGTATCTACGGTTTTCCCGATTACTTTGTCCGCTCTGCTTCTCCCGATTGCAAGAGTGTTCGACAGTTTTACGATCATTAACGTAATAGGCAAATATTCTTTGCGAGCCGCCGCTTTATACGGCTTATATACGGGCAGCGTCGAATCGGTTATCGGAGTACCCGTCGCTTTATGTTACGGAGCGGCGATTTCCGCTTTGCCGCAAATATCTTCGGCTGCGGCAAAAAACGATTGCAAATCGGCAAAATCGAAAATAGTCGAAGCGATAGCGGTTACTATTTTTCCTGCCTCTTTATTTTCGGGGGTAATCGCTATTTTCTCTCCCCTTATAACGCGGATATTATTCGGTGGTTTTACAACCGCCGACGCAATAATCGTAAGCAAACTTCTGTCTTATTCGGCAATCAACGTGTGCCTTTTATCACTCGTACAAACTTCGTCGGCAATTCTGATAGGACTTAATAAACCCTACGCGTCATGTTTGTTTCTGGGTTTCGGACTTATAGTGAAAGCGGTAGTCGAAATAATTTTTCTGAATATTCCCGAAATAAATATTTTCGGCGCGCTTTATTCCGATATTTCGTGTTATTTAATTGCGATTTTCGGCGAATTGCTGTATATTATATGTATATTAAAAAGGCAGTTAAAACGAACAGGTGCAACTCAAACGAATCAAAATAGGCTCTTTCGAAACCGATAATAACGTATTTCTTGCTCCGCTTGCGGGGTTTTCGGATTTTGCAATGCGGAAAATCTGCTCGGATTACGGCGCAGGACTTACCTTTACGGAAATGGTAAGTTGCAAAGGCATTTTATACGATAACGAAAATACGAAAGTATTACTAAAAAAAACCGACGACGAGACAATCTCCTGCGCGCAGATATTCGGCAACGACCCGAATATAATGCTTGAAGCGATTAAACGCCCGCCGCTTTGCGATTTTGACGTTATAGACGTCAATTTTGGTTGTCCTATGCCTAAAATTTATCAGAACGGCGAAGGTAGCGCGCTTTTGAAAAACCCTTCTCTCGCCGAAAAGATAGTTGCCGAATGTAAAAAATCGGATAAACCTATAACCTGCAAAATGCGAATCGGTTTGACCGAAAATTCGATTAACGGCGTAGAATTCGCAACCGCTCTGGAAAACGGCGGCGCAGATATGATAACCGTACACGGAAGGACGAGAGAAAAAATCTACGCAGGCGATATTCATAGCGAAGAAATCGCTAAAATAGTTGCAAAAGTCAAAGTACCCGTGATAGCCAACGGCGGAATTTTTACGAAAGAAGATGCGGACAAAGTTATGACCGAAACGGGCGCAGACGGCGTTATGCTTGCGAGAGGCGCTCTTGAAAAACCGTGGTTGTTTGCAGAAATATTAAATATCCCCTACACCGCCGATAAAAAAGATCTGATTTTCAGACACATAGATTTACTTAAAACGGTGTACGACGACAGAACCGTAGCCGTAACTTTCCGCAAACAACTTTGTATGTACTTAAAAGGCGAAAAGAACTCCGCAGAACTAAAGCAAAAAGTTCTTAGAGTAAATTCAACCGACGAAATGAAAAAAGAATTGGCGGAATTTTTCGGCTAATCACATATTTTTCTTCGTTTTCATAGTTTATTAAAGCGGAGAATATATTTTTGAAGATAAAAACGCTCAACGGTAACGACGATTTTGCGCTCGACGAATTAAACGGCGACTACTTCGATATACTTGCGGTAGGCTTCAACCCGGACGAAAGAATTAAATATTCCAAAGAATTACGCGGCGAAACCAACACGCTTAAAAATTTAGCCGAAGCGACTAAAGACGGCGGCGCGCTTATATACGCGGTCGATACGGATAATTACGGAATAATCAAACATTCCGCCGCAGTCTTTGAAAATGGCAAACTACTCGGTATCAGCGATATGACCGAATCTTATTCCGATACCCCGTATATGCCGGGCGCGAACGGAAAACTATACGATTTGCATTGCGGCAAAGTAGGTCTTGCAGTCGGCGACGACGTATTATCGTATGAACTTATGAAATCGTTTGCGGTTTGCGGCGCGGAAGCAATCGTTGCGATTATTCAAAGCAAAATTAAAGAAACGAGCGCGATCGTAATTCGCGCGTATTCTTATCTGTTAGGCTTGCCCGTGATACTAATCGGAGAAAACGAAACGATTTGCTCCGACCCGAAAGGACGATTGACTAAAAAAGACGAAAACGGAATTTTTACGCTTACACCGCTTAGCGAGTACGCGTTAAAAACCGTAAAAATACGATTCGAAAGGAATTAAAAATGTTTAACGTAGTTTTGGTAGAACCCGAAATCCCGCAAAATACGGGTAATATTTCCCGCACCTGCGCCGCAACGCACTCCGTGTTGCACCTTATAAGACCCCTCGGCTTCGAAATATCCGACCGAACGTTAAAACGCGCCGGTCTCGATTATTGGCAATATTTAGACGTGAGATATTACGATTCGTTCGACGAATTATACGAAAAGTATAAAGACGTCGCGAATTTTTACTTTTTATCTACGAAAGGTGCGAAAAGATATTCCGACGTTAATTTCAGAGACGGAGATTTTCTCGTGTTCGGCAAAGAAACTCACGGACTGCCCGAACCGCTGCTTGAAAAACATTACGAAAACACGTTACGTATTCCCATGTGGGGAAATTTACGCAGCCTTAACCTATCGAATTCGGTCGCTTTGACCTTATACGAAGCGTTAAGGCAGAACGATTTTGCGGGGTTGAACCCCGAAGGACATCTTACGGGTAGAAAAGACTGATGAACTATCACATAGGAACTATGCTTATAAAAGAGCATTTCGACGGAGGCAAAGATTGCCCCGTTTGCCGTATAAAACGCTCGGTTGACGTAAGGCTCACCGAACAGTATCTGGGCGAAGGAGTTATGGAAGACCATACGCGAGCGGAAGTAAACAAACTCGGTTTTTGCTCTCATCATTTTTCTCTGCTCTACTCTATGCGCTCTAAACTCGGTCTGGCATTGCAGGCATCAACGAGAATGAATACCGTAATGAAAGACGTAGAAATTGCCAAAAATACGAAACAGGCAAAAAAACAAGCGCAAAAAATACTCGAAAAAGGCTCGACCTGCGTTATTTGCAAATATCTGGACGAGCATATGATAAGGTATTACAAGACTATTGCGGAAGTTTATTCGTCGCAAACGACGTTTAAGGACGATATTTTATCGGGTAACGGATTTTGCGAAGAACATTACGCAAGGTTACTGGAATATTCCGCATACGCAGGCGGAAGCCAGAAAGAGTATTTAGAAACGCTTTACACCGTACAAATCAGAAGACTTTCGGGACTTTCGGATAATCTCTTAAAATTTTGCGACCGACACGATTACAGAAGAGCGGGAGAACCCATTGGCGACGAAAAACACGCGCTTAAAGATTTTTCAGATACGTTTTACGGACTTGACGATAAATAAATTTACAGCAAAAGCGGGCTGCTTTCCACTTGGTAGAAAGCAGCCCGCTTAACGTAATTTTAGTCGTATTTTTCTTCGTTAGCGACCGAAAAGTTCGTTATCGCAACGGCATAATTCAGTAGTTTTATTGCTAACAGCGCGGAAACGAAAATGGTAAGACAATATATCAATACCGTAAGCGGACCGTAGGAATATTCCAAAGAAACCGCTACGTGCATGGCAACTACAATACAAAACAAAGCGTAGACGGTGGGATTGCTTAAATATTTCTTTCTTACGGGTGAAAGCAAAATTCCGACCAACGCTCCGCATATTACCGTCCAGAAACACATAAGCGCGCTCATGATAACGCCTTCTCTTATCAACGTCGGCATAAAATTTTTAATCATTTTGGTAAATTCGGCAGAATTTTTATTGATATAAATTTTAAGTCCGCCGGCGGTTTCGTTGACGAATAATCCGTTGACCATTTCAGTAAGAGTATCCGCGACTATATATCCCCCGAAAACGCACGCCACGATCAAAATTGTGCCGAAAATACAGTCCTTTTTGAATAAACGGGCACACAAATGCGCAATTGAAAACAAAAGCATGTCTTCTATAATCGTAACTATTCCCGCATATATATTCGCTGACGCATACCCGAAAGTAATTCTTTCTTTCAAAGGACTTTCAATGAGCATAATTATTAAATAGTACAATGCTCCGATTAAAGTTCCGATACCGATTTCGAATATTCCGACGTTTCTCATTACGTTCAACTCGTAAAAAAAGACGATTAAACATAAAGGTAACGCTATAACGTCTATGCAAATAGCCGCTATTAACGCGGCGATGGAATAACTTACCGTTGCCACGAAATACAGAACGACCGAAAACAATACCGAAACGAGCAGCATAGTGAGTATATTTCTCGTCTTCGGACCGTTCCAACCGAGTTCGTTTACCCTACCGCGTTTAAGCAACGAAAAGAGAGTCATTTTTTGCTCTTCGTCTTTCACGGAACGAGGTTCGCTCTTTTTTGAAGTAAAACTCGCTTCGGTTATTTCATCGTCGCGTTCTTTCGAGTTTACTCTTAAATAATCGTTATTCATTATTTTTTATCCTGTCAAATTCGACGTAAAAGTTACTGCCGCAATCTTTTTTGCTTCGGACGCCGAAAGTTATTCCGTGCGCGTCGAGAATCGCTTTTACTATCGAAAGACCCAATCCCGTTCCCTTTACGGGGCGAGTATTCGTTTCGGAAAATCTGTAGTATCTTTCCCAGATAGTCGCGAGTTTTTCTTCCGAAATTCCCTTGCCCGAATCGATTATTTCAAGTAAAATCTTGTCTTTTTCAGCCGTAAGGTATACCTTTACGGTCTTGTCTTCGCCCGTATAATTTATTGAGTTGCCCAGCAGATTATAGATGACCTGTTCTATTTTCTGCTCGTCTACGCAAGTGAGCAAATTCGGCGCGACGTAGTCTTCGATTTTATAGCCTTGATTTTCGACGTAATCGGAAAACCTGTCGATTACCTTTTCGGTAAGTTCGGATAGGTTTATTTCTTTTTTATCGAGCCCTTCGACGGAAGACTGCAATTTGGACAAATTCAGAATGTCGTTTACGAGCATCGTTAGCCTGTCCGCCTCGTCGATAATTACCTTGGTGTGTTTATCTCGCTTTTGCTTATTGTCGCCCGAAATATCTTTAATCATTTCGGCGTAAGGTAAGCCTTAATCATGGTAAGCGGCGTTCTTAAATCATGCGAAACGTTGGCAAGCAAATCTCTTTGCAGAACCTTCGATTTCTGTATTTCCTCTTTGGCATAGTTCAAAGCGTCGGCGAGTTCGACAATTTCGTAATATTTGCTTTTCGGCTCGAATACTACGCTTTCGTCGCCTTTTGCCCATTTATCCGCGGTTACGGACATCTCCGAAATCGGCTTGGTAAGTTTATTCGCGATGAACCATGCCAGAATGAATCCAAGGCCTAAAACCATTATACTTATAATCAGGAATTGCCACCTTATTATATGTACGACCTCGGTCAGAATCTCTTGTCTGGCTAATAGAATAACGAATCTTTCGACCCCGACTTCTTCCGACGGCATCGTATTAACGTAATAAATATATCCGGAAGTCGTTTTGTCCGGGCTGATAGTACGGCAAACTTCACCGTCGTTAAGACGATACTGCCTTAATATCGAAGAAAACAACTTCTTTTTTTCATCCGTCAAAGCGCTTGCGTCGTTTACGCATGCCGTAAGTTCGGCGTCAACGACGTAGACGTCGATTCTCGAATTTCTGCAATTGGTTTGTTTTTCGTTAAACGCGGAAGTATTGACCGTCAATTGCGAAATCGAACGACCGTAATTGTATACTTCTTTTAATTTTTTGTTCTGATAGTAACCTTCGACGAAGAATATCTGGAATATCCAAATGCACCCCACTACCAAAACCGTAAAGAGAAGAAAGTACAGCCACATGCTGTACTTTAGTTTTCTTTGAAATTTTTTCATGCTTCGAACTTATAACCCATACCGCGAAGAGTTATAATGAACTTTCTGTACTCTTTTAAGTTACTGCGAAGCATTTTTATGTGAGTGTCAACCGTTCTGTCGTCACCGTAAAAATCGTATCCCCATACGTCGGACAAAAGTTTTTCACGAGAAAGCGCGATACCCGAATTCTTCACCATATAGAATAAGAGTTCGTATTCCTTAGGCGTAAGTACGGCTTTCTGTCCGTCCACGTAGACGTTTCTGCCGACCATATCGATTTCGAGCCCTTCGAATTTAATGGTTTCGCGAGAATTGGTCGGATCGACTTTGATTCTGCGTTTCATTACGGCGTTGATACGCGCCATTATTTCTTTCGGCGAAAACGGCTTTACGACGTAATCGTCCGCCCCGATTTCGAAACCGAACAATTTATCATACTCCTCGCCGCGGGCAGAAAGCATAATTACGGGAATGTTTTTCGTCTTCTTTATCTCTTTAACGGCGGAAAATCCGTCGAGTTTCGGCATCATTATATCCATAATAATAATGTCGTAGTCGTTTTGTCTGCATTTGGCAACCGCCTCCATGCCGTCGCCTGCCTGATCGGATTCATACCCTTCAAACTCTGCGTATTCGGCAAGAACTTCTCTGATTTTGGGTTCGTCGTCAACGATAAGTATTTTGTACATATTTCACCTCTCTGTTGTTTGTATTATATATCTCACTTATTATCACAATAAACCGATATTGTGAAAATTATATGAAATCAATTATTTTCTCCCAAGTCGACTGTGGAAATCTCCGTAAAATCAACTTCGGATTCGCGTTTCGTCGCGAAGTAGGCTTTGCCGCCGCATGAAACGCCCTCTTTCAGAATTTCGTTTTCAAATCTCAAAGCAGAGCAATTTTCAAGGCAATACCATTCGCTTATTTCGTCGTTTTTCTTCGCGGCTTCGATAAAATCGGGTTTCCGTTCGTTAAAATGCGGGCAAGCCGCGCCGCTTAAAACGCCGAGCGCGGTCGTTATCTCGTATTTATCCGAAACGCCTTCGGTCATAAGTCCGTCGGTGTACATATGCCGAAACCAGCATATCGCGCCTGCCGAAAGTCCGCAAAGTATAACGCCCCTTTCGTAAGCCGACAATATAAGTTTGTCAAGCCCCGTTTCGCGCCATTTAGCGAGCATATAGACGGTATCGCCACCGCCGACGTAAATAACGTCAGCCTTTTCGAATTTGCCTTTCAACTTCTCGAAGTCGTATTCGCCCCTTGCGACGAGCGCGACGTCGGTTTTCAGTCCGTACACGCCGGTATATACTTTATGAAAAGTATTGTAGTACGGCATACAGTCTTTGCTTGCCGTACCGATGAAAAGCGCAACCGCTCTTCTGTCGCCCGCGCGCAATTTAGCCAAATCGCAAATATAGCCGTCAATCGGCAGCGTTTCTCCTAAGCGGAGTTCGCCTCCGCCGATAACAATAAGCGTCCTGTCCATACGTCAACATAATTATACACTATATCTCGTATAAAATAAAGCGAAAATGCGTCTTTTTCACATAATGTTGACAACAACTTTTTTGCGTAGTACAATAAACGGGTGAACAGACGGCAATTTGAGCCAAAGGAGCGTAATTATGAAAGTAAAAAACGAATATTTGAAGTCGGTAATCGAATCGGTTAAAAGCAAAAACGCGAACGAGCCCGAATTCGTTCAGGCGGTAACGGAAGTTCTTACCTCTCTCGAACCCGCGATTGAAAAAAACGAAGAACTCTATCGCAAGCATTGTATTTTAGAGCGGATAGTCGAACCCGACAGAATTATTTCGTTCAGAGTGGTATGGGAAGACGCGCAAGGCAACTATAAAGTAAACCGCGGATACCGCGTACAATTCAACAACGCTATCGGACCGTACAAAGGCGGACTACGTTTTCATCCGTCGGTCAACCAAGGTATTCTCAAATTTCTCGGATTCGAACAAACTTTCAAAAACAGTCTGACGAGTTTGCCGATGGGCGGCGCAAAAGGCGGCTCCGACTTCAACCCCGTAGGTAAATCGGATATAGAAATAATGCGGTTTTGTCAGGCGTTTATGACCGAACTTTACCGCCATATCGGACCAAACCTTGACGTTCCGGCAGGCGATATCGGCGTAGGCGGAAGAGAAATCGGCTATCTGTTCGGTCAATACAAAAAGATAATCGGTCATTACGAAAACGGAGTACTTACCGGCAAAGGAATGGCTTTCGGCGGCAGTCTTATCCGCCCCGAAGCAACGGGTTACGGCTCGGTATATTTTTTAGAAGAAGTGCTTAAACATTTCGGCGAGGACATAAAAGGCAAAACCTTCGCTCTATCGGGTTACGGCAACGTAACCTGGGGCGCGTGCCTTAAACTTACCGAACTCGGCGCGAAAGTCGTTTCGATATCGGGTTCGCACGGCTACGTTTACGATCCCGACGGCGTAAGCGGTGAAAAGATAGATTACCTGCTCAAAATGCGCGAAAGCACTACCGGAACGATTAAAGACTACGCCGAAAAATATAATCTGCCATTTCACGCGGGCGAAAAACCGTGGGGAAACGTTAAAGCGGATATCTATATGCCCTGCGCCACGCAAAACGAGATTACGCTCGAAGACGCGAAAAAAACTGTTGCGGCGGGCGTAAAAATCGTCAACGAAGTGTCGAATATGTCGACCACACTCGAAGCAATGGACTATTTCAGAGAACACGGCGTAACGGTTTGCCCGAGCAAAGCGGCAAATGCGGGCGGCGTTGCGACTTCGGGGCTTGAAATGACGCAGAACAGCGAACGACTTACCTGGACGAAAGAAGAAGTAGACGCGAAACTTCACTACATAATGAAAAATATCTACAAGCAAATAACGGACGCTTTGGAAGAATACGGCTTGGGTTACGACCTTGTCGCAGGCGCAAACCTTGCGGGGTTCAAAAAAGTTGCCGACGCAATGCTTGCCGAAGGAATATATTAAACTTAAACGACTCAAAAGCCCGTGGCGAACGAAAATTCGTTCGCCACGGGCTTCTCTTTTTATAGTAAGTTAAATTATTCCGTTCTTTTCTTGCTCGGCTTTTATTTTAAGCCAACACTTACGACACATAGCCGTGTATCTGCCGTTACCGCCGAGAACGACCTGCTCGCCCTTATACACGACGTGTCCGTTATCGTCGAAACGCGCGTTTACGGTCGCTTTCGCACCGCATTTACAAACAGATTTAATCTCCGAAATCGATTCGGCGATTTCGAATAATCGTCTGCTGCCGGGGAATAAATGAGTGGTAAAATCGGTCGCCAAGCCGAAACACAGCACGGGAACGGAGAATTTTATCACTATATCGCCGAGTTGGTCGACTTGTTCGGGTGTCAGGAATTGACACTCGTCGACTATAACTACGTTGCAATCGCTATGCTTTTTAGTGTAAAAATCGTACAAATTTTCCTGTGAATCTACGGCGTAAGCCTCTGATTGCAGTCCGATTCGCGATTTTACGAGATCAACGCCGTCGCGCGTATCGATTGCGGGTTTTATAAGTAAAACCTTCATTCCGCGTTCTTCGTAATTGAATTTAGTAATTAACGCCTGCGCCGTCTTCGAGCAACCCATTGCGCCGTACTTAAAGTATAATTTAGCCATATTATTCTACCCTTCCTAAAATCAGATTGCTCTTTTGCGGTTTTTCGTCGGATATTACCGTAGCGGCGTTAAACCGACGTATAGCCTCGTTTATTCGGGTTTTATCGTTAGTGTATAACGTTGCAATCGCCTCGCCGACACGCACGAAATCGCCCGTTTTCTTCTTTAAGACGATCCCCGCCGAATAATCGATATTTTCGCCCACCGCGTTTCTGCCCGCGCCGAGCATAAGACTTGCTATCCCGTAGCCCTCGGTATCGACTTTACTTATATAACCCGACTTTTCGGCGTAAACGTTTTCTTTATACTTCGCCTCGGGGAATTTTGAAGGATCGTCTATAACGCTTACGTCGCCGCCCTGCGCGATAACCATTTCTCTGAACTTATTAAAAGCGTTACCGCTTTTTATTGCGTTATTTGCCAAACCCCTGCATTCGCTTTCAGTTCCAAGCCCCGCTAAGTAAAGCATATCCGACGCGAGCGCAAGGCAAACTTCGGTAAAATCTTTCGGACCTTTTCCGTGAAGAGTCGCTATCGCTTCTTTTACTTCGAGCGAATTGCCTATCGCGTTGCCGAGCGGTACGTCCATATCCGTTATGAGCGCAAGCACTTTTTTACCTGACTTTTTGCCTATCCCGACCATCAATTCTGCTAACTTTTTACTGTCTTCGATAGTCTTCATAAACGATCCGCTACCCGTTTTAACGTCTAAAACTATACAATCGTCGTTGGCGGCAAGTTTTTTACCCATAATGCTTGCGGCAATCAATGGCATACTGTCTACCGTAGCCGTAACGTCGCGGATTGCGTATAATTTTTTATCGGCAGGCGCAAGCGTTGCGGTTTGACCGACTATCGCTATACCCGTTTCGTTTACAATTCTTTCAAAGTCTTCGGTAGAAAGCGCGGTATTGAAATTCGGTATTGATTCGAGTTTATCTACCGTTCCGCCCGTATGCCCAAGCCCTCTGCCGCTCATTTTAGCGACTTTTAAGCCGAGCGAAGCGACGATAGGCGCGATTACGAGGCTCGTTTTATCTCCCACACCGCCCGTCGAATGTTTATCTACTCTTATACCCTTGATATTTGAAAAATCGAGTTTTTCACCCGAATCTCTTACGGCAAGAGTCAAAGCGGTGGTTTCTTCTAAATTCATACCGCGAAAGTATATCGCCATACACAAAGCGGAAATCTGATAATCTGGAATACTTCCGTCGGTGCAACCTTTGACGAAATAGTTGATTTCGGCTTCGGAAAGTTTTCCGCCGTCGCGTTTCTTTTTGATTATATCGTACATTCTCATAATTTCATATATAGACATAAAATAGTCAATAGTAATTTACGCCGCGAAAAATATTTTTCGCGGCGTAAAAAACGATTTAACGAAATTTTATCTCATTCCTTTATCGTAAGGAATACCTTCCGCTTTCGGCGCGCGCGATTTTTTAGACGTAAATGCGAGCACGACGAGAGAAACGATGTACGGAAGCATATTATAGAACGTTCCGTTAATGCCAAGATTTGCAAAGAATTCTATACCCGAATATACGTTGCTCAATGCTCTGAACACACCAAATAATACGGCGGCAAGCGCAATTCTATGTGGTTTCCACTGCCCGAAAATCATTACGGCAAGAGCAAGGAATCCGGCCCCCGCAACACCGTATTCGAAATGCCAAGTACTGTTTGCCGCTGCAATATAAATAATACCGCCCAAGCCACCTAACGCGCCCGAAATCAAAACGCCTGCATAACGCATTTTATATACGTTGATTCCTACGCTATCTGCCGCTTGAGGATGTTCGCCGCATGCCATCAATCTCAAACCAAATTTTGTCTTGTAAAGTACTATATAAGACACCACTAAGAGTACAATTGCAATAACGACGAACCAACTTGTTTCCATAGAACCGATATTAAATATAAACGGTTTTCTGTTTTGAAAATAATCCAATCTGGCAGAAAAGTTTGTACCATCGCTTCTTTGTGTATTAAAAGCCTTAATAACTACAGTTACTCCCGCTGTCGCTAACATATTTAATGCTGTACCTGCCAATGTTTGATCTGCTTTGAAATTGATACAAGCAAAAGCCAAAATCAACGAAGACAAAACTCCCATTAAAATACTCGCGAGTAAGGTAACGACTACAATGAGAAAACCTGAAGTCTCGACAGGCAATAAAACCATTGCCATAGCCCCACCCATCGCGCCGAAAACCATTATTCCCTCAAGCCCGATGTTGATTACGCCACTTCTTTCAGAAAACATTCCTCCAAGCGCAACTAGCATAAGTACTGAAGCGAATATTAAGGTATATTGAATAAGTAAAACCATTTTATTCTTGAACCTCCTTTTTCTCTTCTTGAATCGCTGATTGCAGTTGTTTTTCTTGTTTTCTTAACTTCTTATCTTCGGATTTCTTAATTCTCCCTTGAATAAATTGCTTAAAGAAAAGCATAAAAGCACATAAATATATTATTATTGCGATTATAAGTTGTGCAACTTCAGGATTGTAGTATGTCGTATCAAGATAAGTTCCACCACGGGTAACATGCTGAACAAAGTACCCCGCAAAAATGACGCCATAAGGGTTAAGCCCACCTAAAAAGGCAACCGCTATTCCGTCAAATCCCATAGACGGTACAGACGTCCCGAATTCCCATTGAGCAATGCCTGTGAGATAGAAGAACGACGCGGCAATTCCTGCAATTCCACCGGAAATCGCCATAGTAAGAACAATGTTCCGCTTTTCTTTCATACCCGCATATTTTGCGGCATTTTTGTTATTACCCGTAGCCTTTAATTCAAAACCAAAAGTGGTCTTATTTAAGATAATGTCGACTACAATCGCTAAAACAATTACAAGTAAAACCGCAATTGTTACATGAGTGTTACCACCGAACAATTTATCAAGTCCAAGATTTGGTAATCTGCATTTATCTGACACAGCCACCGTTTCAAGTATCTTGGGGTTTTTAATTGAATCGTCAGCAAGAACAATATTTGTCAAGTAAAGCCCGATCCAATTTGTCATTATACAAGCAATAACTTCATTTACGTTAAAAAATGCTTTAAGTGCTCCGGATATTGCTCCCCATAACGCTCCGCCAACAAAAGCCAATAATAGACTTACAATCCACGGCATTTTCCAAGCAACTGCAGAAACCAAGCACAGACACATTCCAACGCAGTATTGTCCGGCTACGCCTATATTAAATAATCCTGTTTTATATGCAAAAAGTACCGATATACCACAAGCAATAACAGGAACCGCTCTTGCTATCGTATCGCCAAAATATGACAATCTTTGTTTAGGTTCTTGCCAATATAAGAAATTTCTTAAAATTGCCTTTATTCCGGTAAACGCTTCACTCGGTTCAATAATCAATAAAATTAAAAAACCGAAAAATACACCAACAATTGCGCAAAGAATCGAAGATAGTGCGGTTTGAACTCCCTCTTTCTTTACCGCTGTCAATAATTTGGGCTCTTTATCGTTCACGGAAACAAATAAACTTTTGAAAAACAACGCGATTTTTTTGAAAAAATCTTTAACTTTATTCATTTGTTTCCTCCTTTACGGTATCTCTTTTTGCACCAGCCATATACAAGCCGAGTTCTTGTACCGTCGTTTTCTTCGGATCTAATTCTCCGACGATTTCACCCTCGTACATAACGAGGATACGATCGGATAAGTTCATTACTTCTTCGAGTTCGAGAGAAACGAGAAGTACAGCCGTTCCTTCATCTCTCGATTTTACTATTTGCTGATGTATAAACTCAATCGCGCCTACATCTAATCCGCGAGTGGGCTGGACGGCAATAAGCAAACTATGTTTTCTGTCCATTTCACGGGCAACAATCGCTTTTTGTTGATTACCACCCGACATTGAACGAACTTTCGTTATAGCCCCTTGCCCGCTTCTTACGTCAAATTTATCAATCAATTCATTTGAATATTTTCTTACTTCTTTTTTTCTGATAAAGCCGAATTTTTGAAATTCAGGTTCGTAATAACGTTGAAGTACCATATTTTGTTCGAGCGAATAATCAAGGACAAGCCCGTGTTTATGTCTGTCTTCCGGAATATGACTCATACCGTCAAGAGAACGATTTCGAATCGATTCTTTCGTTATATCTTTACCGCAAAGTAAAATTTTACCCGATTCAACTTTATCAAGTCCGGTAAGCCCATAAACAAGTTCAGTTTGTCCGTTTCCGTCAATACCCGCTATACAAACGATTTCGCCTGCGCGTACGCTGAAAGACACGTTATGCACGGCGTCTTTTTTATGCAATTTGCTCTTTACGCAAAGATTTTCAACGCTCAATACGGTTTCGGCAGGTTTTGCTTCGGTTTTATCGACTGCAAATTTAACGCTTCTGCCTACCATCATTTCGGAAAGTTCTTCCTTCGTGGTATTCGCAATATCGACCGTACCAATACATTTACCCTTACGAAGAACGGTACACCTGTCGGCAACAGCCATAATCTCGTTTAACTTATGCGTAATAAACAAAATAGATTTACCCTCTGCTTTAAGGTTACGCATTACTTGCATAAGTTCGTCGATTTCTTGCGGAGTTAAAACGGCGGTAGGCTCATCGAAAATAAGTATTTCGTTATCGCGATAGAGCATTTTCAATATTTCTACGCGTTGCTGCATTCCGACGGTAATATCTTCGATTTTCGCGTCGGGGTCAACTTTTAGTCCGTATTTTTCAGACAAAGCAACAACTTTCTCTCGCGCTTCTTTCTTTGTTAAAAATCCAAACTTATTAGGTTCTGCGCCCAAAATAATATTATCGAGTACAGAAAAAATCTCTACAAGTTTGAAGTGCTGATGTACCATACCGATACCGAGTGCAGTTGCGTCGTTCGGGTTTTTAATTTCAACCTTTTCGCCGTTTTTTTTGATCTCGCCGTTTTCGGGACGGTACAAACCGAATAACACGCTCATAAGAGTGGACTTCCCTGCGCCATTCTCTCCTAAAAGAGCGTGAATTTCCCCTTTTTTAAGTTGCAAAGTTACGTCATCGTTTGCGATTATCCCCGGAAACTCTTTCGTAATATGCAACATCTCAATAATATAGTTATTGTCCATAAAATGCTAATGTAATATTATATTAGGGGAAGACAGTCGTCTTCCCCTAACAAGTCAACGAAATTATTTAATTTGTTCTTGATAACTTACTGAAATGTTAACTGTAGGTCTAACATCGGTTGCATTACTTACAGTAATTGTACCGTTATACATTTTAGCAACCAAATCCTTATAGTCATCTTTCGTGAAGTGAGTCATAGACCAAGTTGCAAGAGGCAACTGAACATAGTTTGCTTCCAT
>OLYC01001346.1_pt1 | contig 17098 bp, 9 predicted proteins | sample 1674271 | NCBI WGS metagenome assembly OLYC01 (sample SAMEA103958154, study PRJEB25191) | human gut metagenome
ATACTGGTCGTTGCTTGCTCTTATAATCGTTCCGAAGACCCAGCCTAAAACATAAGCCTGACGCGTTGATAGTGTCATAGCAGTCACATGCCCTTCCTTAATATATAACAATTATAGCGTGAAATATGTAATTGTCAATACATATCTCGATTGAGAAGGGGGGTAGCCACACGATTCTTTGTAACAACGTCTGTACCTCGTGATGTGATATCTGCATCCACGTCAAGCAGGATAAGATCATTGTTGACGGGAGGGAATGTACCGGCGGCCCGACAGGCTGCACGCTCCATAAGGAGCAATAGCATCAGTACATCGCATATGGTTGTGGCTTTTGCGATGGTTTTCATTGCTTCCGGGCAGGGGGGTCTATTTCTAGTCGCTCATGATGATGTTGAAAATGACCGTACCGGCATTTTGGATCGTTTTTCGCCCATGAAGCATCCGATGCTTGGCATCAGATGAACAGAGGATATCATGCCATAGACGATTATTGATGGACCAGCCGATCCCGTCCAGCTTTTTAGCAGCAGCGTCCCAGCTGATGCCCTTTTGCTGTGCTAGGTGAGCCGCATACGCAATGGCTGCCTGCGTCACCGGTTTAAAGAGCAGGTTGTCTTTCCGCAGAGCCGAGACCGGTTTGTTGCTGCGCGTCAATGCAAGATATTGCTGATACGCGCTCAAATTGCCAAGCGTTGTGTCCCAGAAGGAGGCGACAAGTTGATATGCTTCTTCGGCTGCGGTCAGATCCTTTTGGCCGTCCAGCAGTATCTCCGTTACATTGGTTAGCGCTGCCTCTGTTGTCAGGGCTTTGCTTCTCTCCGGCAAAGAGCCGTTCTTCCAGTTCACCAGTTCGATGCTGTTCACCGGTGCCAACGGGCCGCCGTCCTGAAAGAGCCTTCTGGTAACAATAGCCGTCAAATTTTCGTGGTCACATCTTTTGCTGCGTGAAGTTTTTTCCCATGACCCGGCCAGGCTCAAGCCTCTTTTGATTTTTTCGGCGTCCTCATGCCTTGCGAAAATCACGCAGAGTTCTTCCTTGGCCAGTTCTGGGTGTGGGCGAAGCTCATACATTTCCTTGGTGATCCGCACGCCAACCGGAATGCCTTTGATGCCCTGTATGGCGATCTTCAACGTCAGAAGATCGTTCTGCCCGTCCAGCGCAATGAGCTGCTTGTCGCCGGGCAGCGTCAGCGTCCCCATGTCTTTTAGCTGAGCGCTATATGCGTCAGGAACGGTGCCAACAATTTGGGAGAGCGGCGCAAAGGAAACGTCGTCAAATCCGGTGTAAATGTCAAGAATGACCCCGCGGGAAAAGCGGGCGGGATCTCGTATCACATCCGGGACAGATTCGTTGATCATCTTTTTCATGTCGCGCCCCGTGATGGACTTTTTTAATCCGCCCGCGCTGCCAGCGCTGCAAATATACACTTGCTCAACAAGCTCTCCCGCGGCCATTTTGCAGATGTAATACACCGTGCTTCCCATTTTTGCTCTCATACACCCAATCGTCATTTCACACCTCTAAAATCAAAAACACCCATGTTTTAATTATAACAGAAAAAACATTCGTGTCAAGAACGGTTTAAAACTGGATCAAAAACAATATACGATTGCTATAAGACCCATGACATCGCCGTGCCGAACGGATAAATGAGTGCAACTGTCCGCCAACACAAGCGCGACAAAGGAGAGGGAGAATTCTTCCGAGGTGTGGACGATGCAATGCATGCCAGAACTCTGCTCAGACCACAGCACCTTTTGTGTAAGGCGTAGAATTTTCCCTCGCAGATACGGCATTACCGCCAGTCTATTGTTTATCAATGCACAACCGCTGTAAACGCTGCGCACAGAGTTCTCCTACATTTTGTGTTGTCAAAATGCCAGCACTGCATAGCGCTTCCTTAATTTGTCTCTTGCTTATTTAGAACTTATGTTCTATTATAAAAGTTAAGAAAACTGTGAGGAGGGACAACGGGTGGGCCGACATATTCTTCATGTGGACATGAACGCATTTGTGTGACACGAAGTCACTGGATTGACTGTTCTCCGGCATGAGAGAACCCGCTGTACCGTCAGCGGAGCCTATCGCTCACAAAGTAACTGGCAACGGTTATGAGGAAACGGAGCGAGACACAGTAGCCCTATCATCAAAGGATGAAGCTGAAACCGTGAGGGGACGGCAAGGCTGCCAGCAGCAAGGCGGCCAGGGAGCTGGCTGGGGCAATATGGCTAAGAAAACTGAACTGCTGATAAACGTCGTTATCATGAACAGGCCAAAGCTGCTGACAGGCCTGACCCAAAACGGGAATGAAGTCGAGTTGTTCTCCTGAAAGCATGGAACACACGGTTCAGAGGGCTTCCGGCGAAAAGGCAGAGCCTAAGTTGTCAGCGTCAATCCAGGGAAACGTGGTAAGCCTCTATACCCTCCGCCAAAGCGGAACGCTGACCGTAAGGAAAGCCGATGGGGTGTGGAGGTAAAGGAGCGGCGGAGAAAGCGAATGCCCGACTGTAATGGCCGGGATAGGAGTTGAAACATCACTTCACCCGAAAGTGAGCAGACTTCCGCCTGGTCTTTCTTTGCAAGAGAATTTGAAAAATTTCTGAAAGGAGTAAGGCAGATGAACAGGCAACTGTGTGCGACTCCCCGCACCGCGCAAAGCTGGCAGGAGATAGATTTCAAGGCCGCAGAGCGCAGTGTGAAGAAACTGCAAATGCGTATTGCAAAGGCTGTAAAGGAAAAGAAATGGGGCAAGGTGAAAGCCTTGCAGTGGACGCTGACGCACTCGTTCTACGCAAAAGCGTTGGCGGTAAAACAAGTGACAGAAAATCAAGGTAAGCGAACTTCCGGCGTGGACCATGAATTATGGGATACTCCCAGCGGAAAGTCCAAAGCCATAGGGAAGCTGAAAAGACGAGGCTACAAAGCACAGCCGCTCAGACGGGTGTATATTCCAAAGAAAAACGGAAAACTTCGGCCGCTCAGCATCCCGACAATGACGGACAGAGCCATGCAGACACTGTACCGTCTGGCGCTGGAACCAATCGCCGAAACGACAGCAGACCCGCACTCCTATGGGTTTCGTCCGCAGCGATGTGTGCAAGATGCCATCGAGCACTGCTTTAATTGTCTCGCCATATCCACCGCCCCTCAGTGGGTGCTGGAAGGAGACATAAAAGGATGCTTCGACAATATCAGCCACAATTGGATTCTTGAACACATTCCCATGGATAAGAGTATCCTCAAACAATTTCTCAAAAGCGGGTACATTGAACAAGGGCAACTGCATGAAACAGAAGCCGGGACACCTCAAGGCGGCACCATCTCAACTGTAATCTGCAACATGGTACTGGATGGAATGGAAAAGTTGCTAAAAGGACACTTTCAGCGAAAGTGGATGAACGGGAAGCTATTCAACCCCAAAGTCAATTTCACAAGATACGCCGATGACTTTATCGTTACCGGCGTATCCCCGGACATCCTGGAATATGAAGTAAAGCCCATGATTCAAGGTTTCCTGCAAGAGAGAGGGCTGACCTTATCACAGGAAAAGACGGTCATCACGCACATCGACGAGGGATTCGATTTTCTTGGCTGCAACGTGAGGAAATATAATGGCAAACTGTTGATTCGACCCTCCAAGGCGGGAATCAAATCCTTCCTTGCGAAAGTCAGGGGCATCATACGCCAAAATAAAGCCGCCTCACAGCAAGACTTGATTATGCGGCTGAATCCCGTTATTCGGGGTTGGGTAAATTTCCATCGTTTCAATGTTTCCTCGAAAACGTTCCAATACATAGATGCTCAGATTTTCTTCGCGCTCTGGAGATGGGCAAAACGCAGGCACCATAATAAAGGCGCCAGATGGATTGCAAAGCGATACTTCCACCGCATCTATCGCCGCAACTGGACTTTCTCCTGTCAATGGAAACGGGAGGACGGAACTACGGGATACTATGCTCTGGAATATGCGTCAGACACTAAAATCGCACGGTTTCCTGCAATCCGGGATAAGGCAAATCCCTACGATGAAGAATGGCAGCTGTATTTGGAAGAAAGGGAAACAGAGAAGATGCGGGTCAGCGTAGCGGGCAACAAAACGCTTAGGAGGCTGTTCAACCAGCAAAAAGGTCTATGCGCCCTGTGCGGGGGAAAGCTGACTTTGGAAACAGGTGGCCAATGCCATAAATACAGGAACGGTACCCAGACGACCAATTTTCTGGTTCATCCTAACTGTCATTTGAAGATTCACACATTCCAACCTTTTCAGCCGGCTTATTGCGGCAGCAATAGGCTTTGAAAGGCTTGAGCCGTATGATGGGAAACCATCACGTACGGTTCTTAGGGGAGGGGCGAGCAGTAATGTTCTCCCCTTACCCGACTACGCTTCTGTAGAATGTCAACGCCGACCTGAGTTGCGGCAAAAGCCGGTGGCGGTCTGCGGTGATCCGGAGGCCCGTCACGGGATCGTTCTTACCGCCAACTATGTAGCAAAGCCACGAGGCGTCAAAACCGGTATGGCTATCTGGCAGGCGAAGCAGGTCTGTCCTGAACTGGTGGTGCTGCCTGCCGATATGGGGGAGTATATCCGGTTTAGCAAAATGGCCCGTGAGATCTACGAAAAATACACCGACCGGATCGAGCCGTTTGGCCTAGATGAAAGCTGGCTGGATGTAACCGGCAGCGTCGGCCTGTTCGGCTCGGCCATGCGTATTGCTGAAGAAATCAGCGAGCGGATCAAGTTTGAACTGGGGATCACCGCCAGCATCGGCGTTTCGGATAATAAGATCACGGCGAAGCTGGGCAGCGACTACAAAAAGCCGGACGCCATCACCCGTATCGAGCGGGATAACTATAAAGAACTCGTCTATCCGCTGCCGGCAGCCGACCTCCTATATGTTGGCCCAGCCACCGAGCGCAAGCTACGCGGTGTTGGGATATATACCATTGGACAGCTTGCGGAGGCGTCGCCGGAGCTTCTTGAATATAAGCTAGGAAAGATGGGGCTTGTGTTGCATACCTTTGCCAACGGGCTTGATGTATCACCTGTGCAGCGGAGTGACCATATCCGTGCCATAAAATCGGTAGGCAACAGTGCCACCACGCCGCGCGATCTGGTCAATGACGATGATGTGCGCCTCATGCTGTATATGTTGGCCGAGAGCGTCGCCTGCAGAATGCGGGAGCTGGCATCCAAGTGTACGGTGGTCGAGATTAGCATTCGTGATAAAGAGCTGCACTGGTATAGCCGGCAGCGGAAGCTGACGGTTCCGACCTGCTCCAGTGCGGAGATTGCGGAAGTGGCTTTTGATCTCTTCCGCCGCAGTTACTCGTGGGCAGCGCCAATACGCAGCATGGGTGTGCGTGGTGCCGACTTGGTAGATGCGACTATTGGTATACAAACATCACTTTTTGATAACGATAGGCGTCGGAGTGCGTGGGAACAAATCGACGTGACCGCGGACAGGCTGAGACAGCGATATGGCTACATGAGCATACGCCGCGCCATCACCATGTCCGATCCGGTGCTGGGACGTATCAATCCCAAGGATGATCACACAGTACATCCCGTGGGATATTTCGCAGGATAGGGGGTATATGAATGGAGCTTGAAAAGCGGTATGTGCCGGTGACGGTGCATTTTGATACAGGCGGGAAAATGCGTCCCATTGAAATCGAGTTTGACGAGACACGAAGGTATCATATTGACAAGATACTGGATGTGCGCCGCGCTGCCTGCCAAAGCGTGGGCGGCGTGGGAGACCGGTATACCTGTCGGATACGGGGACAAGAGAGTTATCTATGGTTTGAAAAAGGACGCTGGTTTGTAGCCGCAAAGGATGGCAAATAAAGAAATATCGATCGGTTATTCTCGAAAAGCGACAGAAGGGAGAGACGCATCGTGCGTCTCTCCCTCCTGCCATATAGAGAAAATCAAAGAAAGGCTAACTCAGTTCTCTTTCCGCTTGCGGGTAACGACCAGTGCGCCGCCCAAAACAGCGATCAGGCTCATACCCACATACAGGGTGATGCCCGCGTCGCCGGTGTTCTGGGAAGTAACACCTGCGCCAGTAGACGTATTGCCGTTGGTATCCTTCGGCAGTTCGCTCCACTTGGCGTACACGGTGATATCCTGATCGAGCTTGACGGTAGTGACCTTGTGGCGGAAGTCAGGATCGCTGTACCAGCCCAGGAACTTGAAGCCCGTCCGGATGGTAATGTAATCCTTCAGGTTGACCTTCGTCCCTGCCTTGAACTCCACGGCAGGCAGCTCGGAGCCGCCGTTGGTGTTGAACGTCAGCGTGTAGGTCTCACGGGCAGGCGGCGTGGGAGGATTGGGATTCGTCAGATCCTTATAGGCTTCCTCGGCGTCCGTCAGCGTCTTGCGCACACCTTCAGGCACCAGCTCCTTCTGATCCTCGGTCAGCTTATCGTAAGCCTCGCGGGCCGCGTCGATCTTATCTCCGCTGTCCTTTGTGACAGTACCAATGCCGTTGATCAGGTCGATGACTTCCTGTGCCTTATCCTGATCTGCCTTGACCAGATCGGCGTACGCCTTTTCGGCCTCTGTCAGCATCGGGTAGTTCGTGACCAGATCCTTCTGTGCATCGTCCAGACCATCATAGGCCTTACGGGCAGCATCGATCTTATCCTTGCTGTCCTTTGTGACAGTACCGATGCTATTGATCAGGTCAATTACTTCATCAGCCTTAATCTGGTCAGGGCTCTTGCCGACGGTAACAGCGACAGTGTAGGTGACAGCAGTACCATTCTCAGCCGTAACGGTAAAGCTCCATACGCCGTTTTCCTCATGGGGAAGCGTGGTAACGGATGCCTTGCTGTCTGCCAGCGTGATCTTGAAGCTCTCTGCCGTGATCGTTGTGCCGTAGGGAACCGTAACCGTGAAGCTATTACCGGAGATCGTGGCGGTCTCATCGGCGACCGTGAGTTCAGACACACCGGCGTTGGTGGACTTCACATACTCCGCGGCGGTGATCGTGCCGGTCAGGCTCACACTGTCCTCTGCGCTGGTCTCAGCTTCGCCCTTGGTCAGCTTGACCGTGAAGTTGAAGCTGCCGTTCGTACCGGATTCGTTCTCAGCGGTGCCATCCTGCGCGGCGGTGAAGCCGGTCATGGTGACATCGAAGGAAACGTCGGTATTCTGGAGCAGAGACTTGATCTGATCTTCCACAGCAGCCTTTGCCGCAGCTTCGCTATTGACATCCTTGGATGCGTAAGTGAAGCTGGCGTTTTCCAGCATAGACTTAGCCGCTGCCACCGCTGCAATATTGCCGGCAGCGGGATTCTCGGCAATGCTGACATGGATCGTGTACTCGACCTTCGTACCATCCTGCGCGGTAACAGTAAACGTCCAAGTCACGCCCTCGTCGGAGGTCGCGAGATCACTTACCTGCGCGTCAGGATCGACGGTCACGATAGAAACAGAATTGGCATCAGACGGAATCACTGCGTCATCGGCATAATCCAGCACCACGGTGATGGTAGTGCCATCGACCTTACCGGCCTTGCCGCCAACAGACACAGATGCAACGCCCGCATCACTGGAAATGAGCTTAGTTGCGGTAATCGTGCCAGTCAGTCCCGTCAGACTGCGGGATGCCTGCGCATTGCCCTCACCGACCGTCAGCGTCACATCAAAGGTGAAGCTGCCATCCGTACCGCTCTTGTTGTCGGCAGTACCGACAGTCGCGGCGGTCAGATCTGTAACAATCGCTGTCGCCTTGGCGCCGTTGAGTCCCAGTGCGTTCAGCTTGGTTTCCAGCCATGTCTTCACCGCAGCAGCGTCGTTGGCGTCGCTCATGGAGACTGTCCACGTCTGCTCCTCGATCAGAGATACCAGTGCATCCATGCCCGTCAGGCTCTTATATTTCGTCTCGGCATCCACCAGCGTCTGGGCGGTTTTGACCTTGCCCTTTTCAGCGTCGGTCAGCTTGTCATACGCCGCTCTGGCTTTGTCGATCCGTGCCTTGCAATCATCGGAAGCGTCCACCTCGCCAATGAGCTTGATCAGGTTTTCGATGTATTCTATTACACGACTGCCGCTCCACTTTTCGGAGCCTTCCTCGATCGTGTAGTCGTCGCACCAGTGCCAGGTGATAACATCACCCTTCTTGAGTTCATAGCTGTTCAGACCCACATCGGCGTGTTTGCCGTTCACCAGATACATCCAGCCGGAATTTCCTCTGCCATCATCCTTATGGGTCAACTCGACCTTATCCGGGGTGGTAATGGAGGAAATATATCCGCCCTCCAGACCCACATAGGTGTAACCCTTTTCGTCCATCACCTTCTTGAACACATCGCCCACGGTAGAACCGCCGGGAACAGTGACCGTCACCGTATCGATCCACACGGGCATCTCGTCCGCGTTGAAGCGATAAGTGTGGACATCTGCGTCGTTCTTGATCTCGTGGTGCGTATCGCCCAGAAGCTGGAAGGTTACGGTGACGTCCTCCTTCGGCGCTTCGTACTTGGTGGCGGTGATCGTGCCGTAAATATCGGCGGTATCCGTCACGCCGTCCATGGTGATGGTCACCGTGGCGATAAAGTTGCCGCCCGTGCCGTTGGGATCCGTCTCGGTGCCAGCCACTGCGGGAACGAGCTTCTGTACACTGACCTCATAGGTCGGGCCCTTGGTGGTCAGCAGCTTCAGACGGGTGTCGATATAGCTCTTGACCTCATCCTCGGTGTTGGCCACGGCCATGGAAACAGTCTGCCGTCCCATGGAGCCGATCTCCAGCTTGGCGGAAGCTACTGTTTGCTTGGGATCCTTGACCTCGCCGCTCTCGCTGAAGGCGTCGCTCATGTCATAGAGACGGTTCTGGCTGCTCACGAACCGGTTATACGCCACCAGCGCGTAAGCCGCCTGCTCGGTCGCCATCTGATCCGCCTTGCCGTTGGTGGTGTGGCGGAACATGCTGGCGGAAGCGTCATAGAAGTGCAGCAGCGCGTCAATGGGATCCGCATTCGTCCACTTCGTGGGATCGATGCCCAGCGCTGTCAGCGCCACGATGACCTGCGCCGTGCTTTCGGCGTTGTAGGTGCCGTAGGTGGAGAAGCCACCGGTGCTCTTCTGCATGGACTTCAACACCTTCAGTGCGTTGTCTACAGCCGTTTTCACCTGCGCATCGCCGTAATAGGGAGCCAGCGCCTGAATGACCATGGCGGTCATATCCACGTCGGCGGTCGAAGTTTTATCGCCGCCATAGACCCAGCCGCCCTTGTCGCAGGCGTTGTTCAGCAGGAACGCCACATAGTTGTTGCGCAGCGCTGCGTCGCCCTCATCATTGTAAGGCTTGGAATCCAGCGCCAGCAGCGCGTAGGCCACCGCGTTGATGCCCTGGGTCGTGACACGGTCATAGTCGCGCACCACATCCAGAACGCTTTCCGGCGCTTCCACGCCCAGCGCGGACATGGCCAGCGTGATGCGGGCATAGTCTGTGGACAGCGTCAGCTTGGTGTCCTGAGAATCCCGCAGCGTGGTAAACAGCGTATTGAGATAGCTTGCACCAATGCCGCTGGTATCCGTGCCGCTGATAATGCCGCCGCGGGCCAGCGCCAGAACGAGCCATTCGCCCTTGGTGCTGCCGATGCCAACGTTCTTTGTCTGATTCAGGTTGGCCAGAGTGCTGGCCAGCGCATCATCATACTTGACATCCGCGGCCTGTGACAGCTTGGCGAAAGCCGCTTCCGCGTCGGTGAGCGACGAGTAGTTATAGACCTTATCCTTGTCGGCATCATCGAGCGCATCATAGGCATTGCGGGCAGCGGTGATGGCCTCGCCGCTGTCAGGCGATACCGTGCCGATGGCGTTGATGAGCTGGATGACCAGTTCTGCTTCCGTGACCTCACGGAACTGGCCGTGACGGTCGAAGTTGATGTCCGGGAACGCCGCCTGCAGCGCCTCGGTGCTGGATTCAAAGGTCACGCCCTTGGCTTCCATATCCTTTGCCAGGGCATCGTCGCCGCCGTTGTTCTTGTAGTGGAAGCGCAGGATGGCCTGATTCCAGCTTTGAGTCACGTCCGGGTTGCCCCAGGACATGACGTCGCCGTCATAGGGGTAATAGTTGCTGACGCCCCATTCGGAGAACTTGCCGTTGTAGTACCAAAAGCCGTAGGATGAGCCGGGGCCGTTGGTACCGTTGCGAATGTTCATCCGTCCGGTATCGTCCTCTCCCCCGGCGGTGACACTGTTCACAAACATGCCAAACTGCGTGGAGGTGCAGTTATACGTCCAGTTGCCGGGATATTCCGCCTCCAGCGCGGCGCACATGGCATCGCTGGCGGAGGTGCCGGTCTTGTTGACGTTATCGCCGTCGTTGGGGAGCGCGGTCAGAGTAGGCTTGTTGTGTGTGCCGTAACTGGGGTTGTTGTTGAAGCTCCAGGACACGGCGTTGCAGCCCTCGCCGCGGGCGGCGGCGTCCAGCGCGGCCTTGGCTTCTACCAGCGCGGCGGCGGGATCGTCCGCAAAGGCAACCTCCAGCGCCTTTGCCTGATAGACCTTGCGCATTTCATAGCGGAAGGTGCTGTACTGGCAGTACAGCTTGTAGGCGTCGGTCTGCTTTTCTTCCTCGGTATACGCCTCCTGGCCCATTTTGTCCAGGCCGTAGGTGTCTGTATAGTACTGAAGGAATTCTTTGGCCTCTTTGACGTCGCTGACCATTTTGACGTCCGACGTCAGCGTGGTCGTCCGCCCGAATGCGACCACCTCGGTGGTGATCTGCTTCAAGTCCGGGCAGCGTGCAATGGCCGCGTGTCCAACATTTGTCAGGTAACCGGTGAATACAATATATTCGTGGGGCCGCCACTTGGCACCCCGCCACTGCTCATGCGGATCTATAAGGCCATATGATTCCTGGATCGCTTTGGGATCTTCCATAGAAAAGAGAAGATCGTCCTCGTCCTTTCCTGTGCCATTATAGATCTTGAAGGATTCGAGCCTGTATTTCTTTACGGATTCCGCGTCAGTATCCTCGTCGGTTGAGTCAATATCAAAATCGAGGAAACCGTTGACCTGCAGCGTGTAGCAGAATTTGGCACCGGAGCCTTCCACCAGCGGGATGGTCTGATACCCTAAGTATTCCATCGTGGCATCCGGCTCTGGTGTGATTGCAAAAAGGGTATAGTAGGTAAGGCCCCAATCGTCCGGCATATACCCCACCAGCTTCAGCTCCACCGTAGCCGGGCCGAAGTTCAATGTAATGTCGGAGTCCTTTGAAATCTCCAGCTCAAAATAATTGCAGGCGGAATAAGTCCGCCCAAAATCATCCGGTTCAGAGAACTGCCATTCCTTGTAGTTCTCGTTTTTCAGCTCAATGGGGATCGTCTTGCCATCCATGGTATAGGAGAGCAGCTGATACTGGTTATCCGGGCGGACCCAGAGACCGTAAATGCTGTTTCCGTCATCAGTGGAATGAAGATACTTGGTCTCCAAAATTGTCCCGTTCTCTCCGGCAGTCGCGTTGAGCTTATACTCGGTCTCCGCCGCCTGCGTTTGGAAAACGAAATTGATCTTGATATCCTGCGTGATCGGGTTGCCGGTGTTCTTGTTAAATTGAACCTGCGGGTTTCCGTTATTCACCCGAACTGCTACCTCACGCCCGTTTAAGTTGGGGCAAGTGCTGGTATCAATTGTTATGTCTTTTTCAAATTCAGAATAATATATCTTTAGTCCGTCGACCTCGGCATAAGACAATGGTAATGTCTCGGAGATCGATGTATAGTTGGCTATTTGTATAAGTTGGGTTTGTGTCGCATCAATGGGCGTTCCATCTCCGCCTTCGATCCACTTTTTCCCGTTCTTTAGCCTTAAATATGGTTTCGTGGTATCCGTTTTATCACTGGCCCATTCAACATTGGAAGTAATAACGTATTTTGCAGATTCTTCTGCAGCAAATGCGGTGTTGAACAGAGCAGAAGGAAACAGCGAGAAAAGCAGTATGAGTGCAAGGAAAAATGATATTATACGGGAACACCTTTTCATCAAGGATCCTCCCCCTTGGCCATTGTATTTCGCGCCCCTGGCCGTTGCAGAACGCAACGGTCAGGGGCGCGAAACAGTTGCGCTGGGAGATGGGGCATGAAGCCCCATCTCCCGATGGGTTCCGTATAAGTTACTTGAGGACAAACACCATATTGTTATCGTTACCGAAGGTCATATATCCATTGTCAGAAACGGCAAGACCCTGCAGGGTATAGGTACCGGAGTTGACCGACCACTCAGTGGCGATATCCCGCGAATCGGTATCATAGCTCACGCAAACAGCTTTACCATTTTCACCGTTGGTCGTGAAGTAAATGTAGTCGACGCCCTCATCGCTGTATACCACAGGCGAGGACTGGATCGCGCCGTTACTGTCCGCAGACCAAAGCGTGGTGACCGTAGCGGTGCTTCCGCTCCAGTCTACAGCTTTCAGAGCGCCCTTGTAAGCGCTGGTACCGTCGTTGTTCCAGGTGATGTTGTAGCCGCCCACATAAATGCGGCCGCTCGGGGAAACCACGGGCGTGGAAGAGGCATTCTGCACCTGCGGATCATTAGTGCTGTTTCTCAGGGAGACAGAGGATGTGGTCTGCAGATCCGTGCTCAGCTTCCAGAGGGTAGCATCCTTCGTCGTCAGATACAGGCTGCTGCCGTCATAGCAGATGCTGGAGCGGATCGCATTACCACCGGACAGATAGGCGTAGGTATTGGACGCGGAGGTAAAGTTATCACCGATGGGGCGCTTGAAGACGTAGCCGCCCTCGCCGCCGAAGTACACGCTGTCACCCACAACAGCAGCACCGGCCCAATAGAAGCCCTCGCCGTTTCTGAAGTAGTAGAAGGACTTCAGGCTGCTCTGTGCGGCCGTGGTGTAGTCGTACTGATAGTACGCACGGTCACCGTCGTAGATGCCGAAGTAGAGGTACTTGTGGCCGTTATAGGTCGTGCCGGTGATGGGGGTGTTGAACTGACCGGCACCCTCAACATAGCTGGCGTCGGAGATCTGCGCGGGCAGCGCGATGGAAGAAGCGTTGCTGAAGGCTCTCATCATATACAGCCGCCAGTAGGGAGTCACGGAGCGCAGAGAGCCGGTACCGGTGCAGCCTATGTCGGAACGCAGCGTAACTTTTACGGTGTAGGTGCCAGCCGGGACCGTGTCACCGGTCTGATTGTACAGGCAGAATTCATAGCCCTCATAGCCGAAGGAGGTACCGAAGGCGTAGCTGCTGCTACTGCTGCTGACATTGGTAAAGCTGACCTCACCGCTGATGTTCTGGCCGGCCTGTACCGTGATGCCCGTGGGGACATAGGTCATTTTGCTGCTGCCGTCGATCACGACATTATTGATCGTGAAGGTGCAGGTGGTGGTGCCGGCAGGCAGGGTGATTCTGCCGTTGCTGTCGATGCTGCCGCTATTGCTGTCAGCGGTCACGGTCTTGCCGGCAAAAACGTTCTGGCTGTAGGTGACAGGCGCGTAGATCGTCTGCTTGGTCTCGTCATAGTACGGAGTACCCAGCTGAGAGATGTTGTCAACATCCAGATCCCCGCTGACCTTGGTGCTCCAGACTTCCTCGGGAGTATCGCTCAGCGATACCGCGGAAACGCGGACGCCGCCGTTGTCATCGTCAGAGGAGCCGCCGTAGTAGAGCACGTAAGCGGTGTCGCCCACGACGATGGGAGTGCTGTCCATACCGGCCAGGCCGCTGTTCGGCTCCCAGTCATCTGCGTGAGTCAGTTCGACAGCCTCTGTCAGGGCCGGAGTTTCGACCGGAACATCGCTGGAGCTGATCAAGCCGTTGTTGCTGCTGTTGCCCTGGAACTGGCCCCAGGAGGCGAAAGCCGTGACACTCAGGGAGAGCGTCATGACAACCGCAAGCACCAACGAAAGCAGTTTCTTGTTGGTTTTCATTCTTTTTCATCCTTTCTTATTTTTGTATTTTTTAGGAACAACAAAATCAATATCCCTATTCTTTTGCAGCCGGGAGACTGGCTGCATTCTGTTTGGGCGGCATCACCTATCTTTCCTCTTTTTCGTCTTGCTTCGCCGTATGTTGGTTTATCATGGCGCGCCTATTTGACAGGCGCGGGGAATATGTTCACGGCTTTCGCCGAGTATCGCGCTTTCTGCGTTTCCTTTCCTCCCGAACCGCGCCTTGCCGCACGACCCGGGAGTGAAAAGGAAAACGCAACTGGAAAGCAAACAGCACCATAAAGAGCGATTCTCTGGCCTGCGCGTTCCCAAGACGCAGGCCAGATCACCGCAAAAGGGGGTAAAAAAGCTGATCTCTTCCTGAACCGACGCACGATGTCCTAAAAAACAAAATGCGCCGATTTCAAGATGAAATCAGCAGCGTTCATGGGCTTCTTTAGCCCCATGCAACAGGAAATCGCTCGCCGCTGCAAATACACAATCGCGGTTTTCACCGCGAGTAATACAGTTCTTCTGACTTGCGTTAGGGAGTGATATAACTCCTGCGTCCACATCCTACCTTCTCACGGGTCTTCCCCGCAATGGCTGGCTTTCGCCCCGGCGAAAAATCGCTTTGGTGTGGCCTCACGCGCACAGCACCGTTTCGTGTCGGCCTTCCGGCCTTCTTCCTGTACCTATCCTGCCTGAATGTCAGGCTTTGCGGAATCGGTATGTATTACGGTATCGAAGTATTCAAATGTAAATGGCCCAGATGTTACTCTGTGCCGAGGAATGACTTTCGCCCAACCGGGAAAGCTAACCCTGTCATAACCCGATGTGCGTGTCGTAAAGCATCACTACATTTACGACACTTATGCAAAAAAGAAGGAGTTTTCCGATGCCGCCGTGCTTGGCTGACGGGGAAATTGACGGTTAAAAAGCTTCACGCGATGGCGGGAAGAAAGCTGATCTTCTGAACCGCTCTCTGCTTGTGTTCCATCGAGGAATGGACATAAAGCCGCAGCGTCGTTTGAATGTCCGCATGGCCCAGCATTTCCGAAAGGCTCTTAATGTCTACGCCACGCTCAATGCAGCGGGAAGCGTAGGTGTGCCGGATCGTGTGAAAATTGCGATCCTTTACGCCGCAGCTCCGCAGGAGCTTGTGAAACCCGCGCTGACAGGTACGCGGCTCCATAGGCTTATCTGCACAGCCTGTCAGAATATACGCATCCGGTACGGCGCTGGCTGCTCTTTTCTTCAAAAGCGCCAGCATATCGGCAGGAACAGGCACAGAGCGCACCGAGCTTTCGCTTTTGGGGGATTGGATCAAAAGGCGCGTGCTCCCACCACAATTGACGCGTTGCACGGTACGTTCTACCCGGACAGTGCCGGATAGAAAGTCTACATCTGACCATCGCAGTGCGCACAGTTCGCCCAGCCGCAGGCCGGTATTCAATCCTAACAGGATTCCCATGCTTCCCAGCGCAGGCGCTGCGACTGCATACGCGGCGATCCGCTGGACGTCGCCCTCTGAGAACACCTGAATCTTACGCTGCCGGTATGGCGGCAGCTTTACAGAGGGTATTGCTTCGGGAGAATCAAAAATCTCCGATGCCAGCCGCAGCGCAGATTTGATCAGAACACAGATATCCCGGACACTTTTTGCTGACAGTCCACCGCCGCGCAACCCACCGCTGATCCGTTTCTCATTCAAAAAGATTTGAAGCCTTTCCGCCGTCAGCTTATTGACAGTCAGCTCACCCAAGGACGGAAGAATATGCCGATTGATTAGAAACCGGTATCGGGCAAGGGTCGATTCCTTCACATCACCGGCCCGCTTCTGGAGCAGCAGAGAAAAAAGCTCTTTGACCGTCAGCATACATTTACATTTCGGCGGCGATTTTTTCTGTACCTCCGCCGCTTTCAACTTTTCACGGCACTCTGTATAGCTGTGTCCGTACACATATCCATACTTCGCTCGTCCAGAAGCTTTCCGGCCCTGAACATACCGGCCTTCCCAGCGTCCATCCTTTCGCTTATAAATGTTGATCCCTCTTTTTGCCATGCTGTTCCTCCTGTCCCTGACGGGATTTTTGACGGTTATAAAGCTTTTTCCATAAGAGCCACTACGATCAGGCCGATTATGATAAGGCACAAACCTTATCATAATCGGTGATTTTGCGCTTTTGCGGAAAATCTGTTTACAATTTCGTCATAACTATTGACTTCTTTTCGCGGAGGCTGTACAATAAAGTCGAGAAAAAAGGAATGAGCGTATGTCGTAAATGTAGTGATGCTTTACGACACATAGGAGTTACTGTTATGCAGCCGTGGGCATCTGTGCCTGCGGCGTTTTTGTTTTTGGCGGCAGAAACAAGACTCGGCATCTCATACCATGATAGCACGAATATGTATCGGGGTTAAGGCTGTATAGGCCGAAAATGCTCGTCGATTTGTGCTGTAGTCAGCTTTATGGGATCCAAAATCATCACAGGCTTATGTGCTGTCTTCACAGCATAAGTCAACGCCCTATCTTCGGCATCGCCCATGGCAGGGCCATTCAGATCATATACGCACAGCACCACATCTGACAGGTCTATAATCGTCTTGTAGGTTCGGAGCTGTGCGCCCAACGTTCCCACGGGGCAGACAGCGGACAGGCAGGTGCATTTTTCCAACATATCAAAATAACGTTCCCGCAAGTACGGAGGCCATTTTGTAGTCTGTTCTTCATGGGGTGTATAGCAAATAAGCATTAGGTCGCTGTTAGCTAACCGCAGGCCGTTGATGATCTCGCCCGCATATAGCCCTACGCCGCAGTCACAGGCGGTCAGAAATTGGGATACACCGCTATGATGCAGTACCATGGTCTGCTGCGCCAGTTCTATTTTCAGTTTTCGGCAGCGACTATCCTCTTCATCAAAGCCCCACGGGAAGCGCATGGGGACTTGTCCTATAATCGCACAGCGGTATATGTGACGGCTTTTCTTCAAAAACATCACACCTCCAGCGCAAGTATTGTCGTAATAAATAATACGATAATAATTATTAAAATGCAACGATTTTTCAAAGTATAATAAACGAAAAAACTTAGGTGGTGAAGTTGTGACAGATATTCTGGAAATCATCAAACGAAATCGTGAGGCACGGGGATGGTCGGAATATCAGCTTGCTGAACGCTCTGGCCTGC
>OLYC01001349.1_pt1 | contig 17022 bp, 20 predicted proteins | sample 1674271 | NCBI WGS metagenome assembly OLYC01 (sample SAMEA103958154, study PRJEB25191) | human gut metagenome
CCCATTTTATTATATAATAAAAAGAAAAAGAAGGGAAGATTTGGAATGAGTTTTAGGGAAGAAGTTATGAGTCATGAGACAATTTGGGCTTATATGTATGGCTATCCCGTTTATAATTCTATTATTCAAACAAAAGAAGAACAAATCATTGAAATAAAAACTCAAAAATTGGAATGGCCAGTAGCTCCTGAAGTAGCTTCTGAAGAATTTTTATTTGTCTGGGGATGGCCTGGCCCTGATTATAATACCTATTTGAGAAAAGATTATGGACAGACTTGGGCTTACACAAAGGAGGAACTTTTGAAATGAGTTTCGTAATTGACAAAATTGATTTTGAAAATCTTGAAGCTGAAAAGTATTGGAGTTTTACTTCTGCCTATACGCCTGAAAGAAAGAAACGAGAAGCAATCAATATGGTCTATTCTGGAGATTATCTTGGAGCGCGTAAGATGGACGGAGCGTATTATCGAGCTATAATCTCTGAGGATGGCGAACTTCGTCTACAAGGTCGGTCTAAATCTGTAAAGGGAGGATACCTAAATAAGATTGATTGGGTTCCTCATTTGAAGCCATTCTTTGAAGCTCTTCCGCGAGGAACTTGTCTACTTGGTGAAGTTTATTTTCCAAAGAATGAGGGTTCTTATAATACAACTACAATTATGGGTTGTCTTGCGCCTAAAGCAGTTGCGCGCCAAGAAACAGGAGAAAAACTTCACTATTATGTTTTTGATATTTGGGCTTATGACGGAGAAAGCTATTTGAATAAGACAGCAGAAGAGCGTTTTACAATGATTCAGAATCTTCCCAAGTCAGATTATGTTGAGTTGGCCCAATATTATGAAGGCGCTGAGCTATGGCAAAAATATCAGGAAATTTTGGCCGAAGGTGGAGAAGGTGTTGTTATTACTCGACGTGATTCTAAACCACAACCCGGTAAACGCAGCGCGCGGAAGACTCTTAAACTGAAGAAAGAACTTCAAGAAACACTTGATGTCTTTATCTATGGTGGAAATCCTCCGACCCGTCTTTATTCTGGAAAAGAAATCGAAAACTGGCAGTATTGGCAAAATACTGTTACGCAAGAACTTATGTGCGGCGACCATTATAAGGAATATTTTGATGGTGATACAATTGAACCCGTCACAAAAATGTATTATATGCGTGGTGCTGGTAGTCTAAAGATTGGTGTATATAAAGATGGGAAGCCTGTCCAGATTGGTAGTTTGAGTGGCTTAGATGAAGAGATTTTGCTGAATTGGAAGGACTATATTGGAAAGGTTGCGGAAGTTACTTGTATGGAGGTTATGCCTACCGGCGGATTGCGTCACCCTCGTTTCTTATCTTTTCGAGATGATAAGGCTCCTCGCGATTGCCAGTGGGAGACAATTTTCGGTTGAGTAAATTTGAAGAAAAAATTGCGCGCATCCTTAGTGACGCGCGCATTTCCTTTATAAGAGAGAAAACTTTCAAAGACCTTAAGCATGGTTATCTTCGTTTTGATTTTTATCTTCCTCAAAGAGCTGTCTGTTGTGAGCTAGATGGGTTCCAGCACTTTGAATATACAAAATTTTTCCACAAAAAGCGAAGTGACTTTACAAAAGCACAAGAGCGCGATCGCATAAAAAATTCTTATTGTCTTGCGCATAAGATACCTCTTTATCGAATTCCTTATTGGGAAATGGATAATCTCAATTGTATAGAGGACTTATTTCAAGAGAAGTTTCTTGTCCATTCAAAATATCATAATGACGACATCTATCGAGAATATCGCAAAAGAATGAAGGAATCTAAATAATTTTCGACTTCTCTTCGGGAAGAAATAAGCGGGAGGAGTTCCAATTGAATTTTTCTAGTATTGCCAGCGCGGTTGGCGGGTTCCTCGTTCTAGTTTATTTGGTATGGCAAGTTATTGTAAAATTTTGTGGAGATAAGGAATGGTTCAGTAAGCGCCGAAAAGAGCATCAAAAACAAAAAGAAGAAGAAAATAAAAAGCAACTCAAGCAAACCATAAAAGAAGTAATTGAGCCAATGCTTTTGGAACTAAAAGAAAGAGACAGTGAGCAAGATAGAAAATTGAATTGTCTTATTCATTCTTCTAATGATATGATGCGCGCGGAAATAGTAAAAATTTATTATCGTTATCTTCCACACAAGAAAATGCTTCAACATAGCCACGAGCTTTTGAATAAGCTATTTCATGATTATCACGACCAAGGTGGTAACAGTTTCATTGAAGACATATATAATGAAATGAAAACTTGGCCAATTGTTAATAATGACAAAGATTTGAGGGAATAAAAAGAAAGGACACATCGAAAGACGTGTCCTTTTCTATTTATTTACCTTTTACGCGCTCAATGATTTCAGCCACTGCGCTGGAACCTGACATTAGAACTAGGCCAGTAATAATTTTACCAGCAATAGTTGTCACTTCAACAAGACCACAGGCGAGAATAAGGTCAAGATTGAAGGAGAAGACGAGAGCAAAAGCAAATACTGCGGAAACAGCCATTGTAATATACTTGCCATAAGTAAAGTTTTTCCAGATTGGATGAAATTTTTCAATTATGAACCACATAATAGTGGAAAGAGCAATAATAAGAGTTAGCATTTCCATACTCCATTCCTCCATTCAGAAATATTTCTAAAGAAAAGAGGCCGCACATATCCCATAGTCCATAAATTTGAAACTTTTGAAAAATTTTGATATAATATTTATAGAAAATAAAGGAGACAGAAAGAATGGCTCGTGTAACACAAGAGGATATAATTCATATCAATGATGTTTATTATAAGTGTCGAACTTATGCAGAAACTGCGCGGCAGACTGGTTTTTCTGCCTCTACAGTAAAGAAGTATGTAATTACAGGGTATCAACCAGCAGAAGCAGTTAGAGTGGAAAAATTTGATAGACCTTTGCCTGAGTTTGACCCAATGATTTTTGTTCAAAAAGAGGATTGGGCTTCATTCTGTGAATATACGGTAGAAGAGGCCGCGCGCATTGAAGAGCTTTGGAAGGAGATGGCGTTATAATGGAGAAGTATTTTTATCTTGAGGAAAGTCCTTATCTTCCTACTTATTGTATGCTCTATACCAATATTGAGAAGATGCCTTTTCCAAATGGAATTAGAGGCTCTTATTCAATGATGGCTGCGCGGGTTCTTGGATTAGATTATGCAGACTTCTTGAGGTTTGCGCGCGATGTCCTCAAAGCAAAGATTATGGGCAAGAATGAGCGTTATCCTCGTGCGTATTTTAGAAAAACTCCTGAAGTTCTTCAAATGGTAAAGCTTTTGAATAAGCGGATGGAATTGATTATGAATTTGCGCGCGAAACCTTATGAGCTGAAAAAGCAGCTCAATGGGGATATTGTAAAGGAGGAAATCGATGTTTCTTTCAAATGAAATTTTGAAGAAATATAATGCTTGCGAACAGGGGCTAGAGTGGTTTGATAGACACTACCCTGATGGCGTTGAGTTGATGGATTTTCTTGATAACGCGCGTGTATTTGTAGGGCCAGATTCTAAAATTTTGGAGTTGCTTTATTGGGGCTATCGGATGCTTCCTTATGACGAGAGAGAAAAAGAAAAATATCGAGAAATTCTTGATATTGATACGTCGGAACAAGTTTTTGAAAGTTTTAATGTCATAAATAGTGAGAAGGTTATTCGTTCTCATGATATTTATAATAGTAAACATATAGAAGATAGTACAAGGATTACAAAGAGTTTTGGTGTTCATCGTAGCCATGATATTCAAGATTCAATGGGTATTTTGAATTCTTTTTCTATTTGGAACAGCAATTGGATTTCTATGAGTTCTGATGTAAAAAACTCTTATGATATTCAGGCCTGTTCTAATGTTATGTTGAGTGGAAATTCTGCTTGGTGTAACAATATTACCGGATGTAAGGGGCTTTTTTATAGTAACGATTGTCAAAAGGCATATTATTCTCAAAATATGAATAATTGCCATCATTGCTTGTTCTGTAAGGATTTAGAAAATGCTTCTTTTATGATATTCAATAATCCTGTAACAGAGAAAGATTTTTTTGTAATTTTTGAATTAGTTCAAAAGCCTTTTATTATTCATACTATTCCTATTGCGAATTGGCATAAAAAAGAAGATACTTATTTTGGATATACGTGGAAAGGGCTAGTTTTGCCATCAAAAATTTATTCCGAAGTTCCTCAAAGTGGTTTTGATTTTCTTTCAACGCTTCCCAACTATAATAGTTGGATGATGTATCAACTTACGTTGAATTCAAAAAGCTTTCAAGATTTGAAAAATAGCTAAATTTCGAGTATAATATTTATACAAAATGGTTGAGGAAAGGAAAAAGAAATGACTTATCATTGGAAGACAGAAGTATCAATTCTTGAAAATCGCATCCATCTTCTTGAACAGCGCGGAGATAACGCGCCAATTCTCGCAAAGCTCAAGCGAAGACTTAGAAAGCTATTATCTAGCTCTTATTGAGCTATTTGGCGCACGACAGAAACTTACCGTGAATGTCTGAAGTGGCCTCAGTTGGGAAGGCTTACCAGCTTTATAAAAACCGAGCAATCAAGACAAAGTATTAGCTACACTTTGAGGAAGCAAAGAGGTGGGCGGGAGTCGGCTATCCCGTAGCTAGAAACCGATTATAGGGTTAAGCGCAAGACGCTTAGGCCAAGCTATGATGTCATATTTCCGGGGCAATTTCGGTAGTATGACGGAGCTTTTGTCGAGGGTTAGGAGATTTCCACAGATTGCCTAGGGGTCTACCTCGTAGGAGGCTACCGAAAGAAAATCTCCATCTTTATCCTGCCTTAGCACAACGGTAGTGCAACCGGCCTATACCCGGCATAAGGCTCCAGATTAGGGCACGATCTCGGTTCGAATCCGAGAGGCAGGACCAACGGATAAAACTTGTTGTGAGCAAACTTACAAGTTACCTTTTTGACCTCACAAACATATCTTATGCTCAAACTAGATATGTCTCCCTCTGGGAGAAAGGTGATTGCGCGGCAGGTTAGCGCTCCTGTCTAAGTTCAAAGCGCATTATATCCCCAGCGGTTGTTATGCTGAGACCGATGGCGCGACGGTCGTTTATAATATCGCGCCACTTGTCTAAAATGCGGGTGTAGTATAATGGTTATTATGTCTGCCTTCCAAGCAGAAGATGGGGCTTCGATTGCCCTCACTCGCTCCACCGCCCCATGGGAAGTTTGCCTCCAATAAGTCTCATGACCACTACTAGATTGCACTAGTTGACTGAATAAAGATGGTTTTATATGCACTTGTAGCTCAGTTGGTAGTAGCAATTGCCTTTTAAGCAATGGGTCGGGCATTCGAGTTGCCCCAAGTGCACCATTTTATTTGGAATCAATAGCTTGTCCACCTTTGGGCGACCCGTAATAGCCGGACATTTGAAAATTTCTTCTCGTAAATGTTTGAAATTTTTCTGATTTTTTGATATAATATTTACAGAAAGTGAGGGAAACGAAAATGGAAACTGAAACTCCGTGGAAGCCCGAAGTAAAGAAGATGTCTCCCGAACAACTTGAGAAGTGGACGGCGCTTCGTAAAAAGTGTCAAGTTTTTCCTTCTCGAAAACCATATTCGCGCAAAATCAAACACAAAAATCGAGAAAAAGAAGAAAACGAAATTTGAAAAATTCCTAAAATTTTGGTATAATATTTATACAAGATGAGAGAGGAACTGGTCTTTTCTTTTCTACCAGTTCCTCTCTCGGAAAGTCCTAATGTGGCTTACTTGAAAACTATCCGATGTAGTTCAACTGGTTAGAATACCGCATTGATAAAGCGGAGCTTCCGGTTCAAATCCGGCCTTCGGGTAGTTGGTAAGCAGTCCCAAGCCTGCATAAACACAGAGGGAGACTAATAGTGGTATTACAGTGGCCAATGTAATATCTAAAATTTCGAGACAGACAAGTCTTCAGGCAGTAGAAATGTCTGATGAAACAACGACGGCGAAGGAGTCGCGACCTTCGGAGTAGCCAAGATAAACCAGGGAGCCGCCATTGGAGAAAAGGAATTTGTTAGTCAAATCAGTTTCGTGGTTCTGAAGTTCAAAAACCACCTGCGCAGTCCCTATGGCGCAATATAAATAAATAGGCGCTATCTGACATGGCGTGACGTTCAGAAGTTTCGATGCGTGGGCTTACCTATAAAACTCATGCTGGGTCTTTGGAGCCTTTTACCTCCTATGTGAAACAAAAGGCTTGTATATCTACGCGTGGTGGAAATGGCATACACATCTGGTTCAAACCCAGATGCCCACAGGGATTAAGAGTTCGATTCTCTTCGCGTAGACCAACCAGTTTTTAGACTGGTGGAAATGCTACCAAAAGTGCATCCTTGGTCGTGGGAGTTATAGGATAAATGACCTAAATACTGCGCAGGTCGTCTAACAGTAGGACGCCAGACTCATTATCTGGAGACAACGTGCAATTCGTTCGTGCGCAACCATTCGCTTAGGCGAAACTCTCGTAGAGGATGGATTTTACGGTTCAACTACCACCGGCTTCCGAGCCTGACCGCTATGGCTGACAACGAAGATATGTGGCTTTGTCATTTGCCGAGAGTATAATAAATAAAAACGAAAGCAAACCGTTTATTTGTTCCTTGAAAATAAAATATCTTAGAACTCGATGACAAACATTCTGTGACTAGGAATGTCGAGGCGTCTTGGAAAGGGCGGCAGACAACGAACAAGGATACTTGTGGATACTGACCGGCGCGCGTGACGTGAGTTGCGTGCCAGAGAGGATGGACTCCCAACCCTAAGAGGCGGCATCGAGACTAACGCGAGTAAAGGTAGGACGCGCGTCGCTGGCGTAATAGAGGCTTTCAAGATAATTGAGAGCTGAATCCTAATCTCCCTTAGTTGGTGACTGTGGGTTGATCATTAGATTAGGAAATAACCACAAGCCAGTTTGTTGTGAAACGAAGAAATTCGTGTATAAGACGTGTATGTGGCCTCTGAGTAGCCAAAGACAAACACAATAATTATTATTGATGATAAAATCAAGAACTTGCTGAATGGCTGGTGAAAGGTTCTGGTAATCAATCCAGAAGAGACTACGCGCACATAAGTGCGGCTATGGGAAGTATGCGCGGGACGCTGCGCATGCTCAGCCCCATGGTGCTCTTGACTGAATATACTTGAAGTTAGTTTTCGGTAGGTTGAAGAACCCGTAGATATTTTATTTTCAAGGGACAAATCCCTTTTGACGGAAAGGAACGTCAAATTTTTGAAATGATAGGAGAGGAACTATTATGGCAAGATTTTATAGCGATATTACAAACAAACTCTATGATAGCATGGATGACCTTGAAGAGGCTGAAAAGAAGACTATCGCAAAACGAGAAGAGAAAAGAGTGGCAGAACAGAAGCGTTCAGACGAGCGCAAAGCTCGCGCGCAGGAAATTGATGAACTGCGAAAGACTTACGTAGACGCACGAAAGGCGTATACAGAAGCTCTTGAGAAATTCTGTAATGATTACGGAACTTTTCATACTTCCATTTCTTCTGATAATCTTTTCGATTTTCTTTGGAGTTGGATGTAATAGGAACAGCGCCCTTGACTGGGCGCTTTCTTTTTATCAAAATAGAAATAGAAAGGAGAAAACAAATGACGCTTTACTTTGACAATGGACATGAGCCGAGGCGGCCCATTGGTCACCCTAGCACTAAGAAAAGTGCGTATCAACTGGTTTACAAGTTTTTAGAGGAACACAACTATAAAGCTCCTTATACAAGAGAATGGACAAATGATATCAATGAGACTTGGATTGATGTTGGAAGCCACACAGAATTCTTTATTTGGTGCTAATTTATCAAGGTTATTTGGCGCGTGACTACTTAGAGATGGAAAGGAAAATATATCCCAGAAAAGGAGAATAGAATGAAGAAAAATGAAGATATCGGACTACTACCGCTAGTCCAAATTCCAGAAAGCGCGAATTATTTACTTCCCGACGATAATCTCCTGTCGTTCTACAATGATTTGGAAGAACGATTACTTTGGGTAACAGATGGAATTGATAGCTGTTCCTTGAATATTATTCATTATATTTTGAAGTGGAACCGTGAAGATAAGGAAATTGAGGTTTCTGCGCGAAAGCCTATTCGTCTTCTCATTTTTAGCCCCGGTGGAGAGCTTGATGTTTTTACTGCCATTGGCAATATTATTCGTCTTTCAAAAACTCCTGTTATTGGTATCAATATTTCGTGCGCTTATAGTGCCGCGGCGATGATACTTCTAATGTGTCATAAGAGATATGCTTTGAGCAGTGATGTCTCTCTTCTCTTCCACCAAGGAAGTTGTTCCGGCATTCAGGGAACTTATGATCAGATTGCTAATTTTATGAAAGAATATGATGAACAGGTTTCTCGTCTTTCTCAGGTTATTCTCGATAGAACTTCATTTACAAAAGAAGAAGTAGATGAAAAGATGAAGAGTGATTGGTACGTATCCGCGCGCGAAGGTGTTGAGCGTGGTGTATATGACGGTATTATTTCTTCTATTGATGAACTAATCTGAGGAGGCCTAAATGGATTATACAGGAATTAGAGAAGTCTCGCTTACCCAAGAAGAATTAGCTCAATTTTATCAAGGAGATTTTCCAATTCTCAACTTATTAGAGAATCAATATGTTTTTCTCCGTGATGAAACAGATAAAATTGTAGATAAATTTTTCTGGCGCGCGGGACATTTAGAAAGAGTTCCGTTTCTTACAATCAAAAATGATTTCTGTGGTACTATTAAACCGCGCAATCCATATCAAGAATGCGCGATACATATGTTGAATGATAGAAAAGCACCAGTAAAAGTTTTTACATCTGTCTATGGTGGAGGTAAAGACTTCTTGATGTCCGCGCAGGCTCTCTCTCTAATTGAAAAAGGAGTTTTTGAAAAGCTCGTTTATATTCGCCCAAATGTTTCATTAGGAGATATTCCTGATATTGGTTATTTGAAAGGAGATGAATTCTCTAAGTTAAGCTGGACATTAGCTCCACTTTGGGATAAATTTGGCGGGCGTGAAACTGTTGAACAAATGTGTCAAAACGGACAAATTGAACTAGTTCCACTTCCTCATATTAGAGGTCGCTCTTTTACTAATGCTCTTGTATATGTTAGTGAAGCACAAAATATTACAAGAGAAGTTGCTCGATTGATCATTTCTCGCATCGGGGAAAATAGCGAAATTTGGTATAATGGTGATTACCGTCAAGTGGATAGAAGAATGTATGAAGGAGATAATGGCTTGCGCGCAACCATTGATGCTTTAGCTGGTAATCCACTATTTGAAATGATATATTCTCCAATTACAGAACGTTCAGAGGTAGCGAGACTAGCTGACCTTATATAATTGAAAAACCAGCACCGAACTTCCTGCGGCGCTGTTTTCATATATCGTAGGGAGAGGGCGTGAGTCCTCTCCTTATTTTATGGAGTGAGATAAATGGCATATCAATCTGTCTATTGGAAAAAATATGATAGGTCAAAGATGTTTTCTCAAATGGATGTTTTTTACAATTATCTTGGGATAGATCCCGCGCGCCCTACATTAGCAGCTTTGAAAGGAATGGCAGAAGATAGTTTCAATCGCCATTTGAATCAAATAAGAGAAATCTCAAAAAATGTTGAACCTTATCGGCGCATTGCTGAGGCAGAAAAGGAAAAGGAATTAGCTCTTTTGCGCGAGGTCTTTGGGCAAGACCTTCATATAAATCTTCAAGATCAAAATGATGTAAAGTCGTTGATTGAGGCATTGAACAGTGCTTTGAATATAAAAGATGTATATAATAGGAATATCCGAACTTTGGAGCTTTCTAAGGGTGGTATGAAAAGCGTTGTATCTTTCTTTCCAACCTATTTTCTCCAAGTTTGGAATGAACAGTGGGAGAGCATCTATTTAGCAACTTGTGACACGTTCGCGAAAGGAAAGATTACATTGGAAGATGCTTTGAAAAAAGAGGTCAATAAAAGAATTGATAATATAACAATTGAAGCAATAGAGAGAATGTTGTCCGCGCGAGCTGAGATGAAGGATATGCGCGAAGATGATAAATATAATAAAGCTTACCAAGAATTGCTTGACGCAATTAGGACTCTTCCAAAGTACAGAAATGAAATCATTGAAAGAATTCGTTCAATTTATCAGCTAGATAAACTAAGTGACAGTATTACAGAGCAAATCAAAGGTGAAGGACACATAACAAAGAAACAAATAGAAAAGAAACTAAAAAATTCTGCTAAAAAGCCAGTTGAAATTCAATCAGCTTCGCGCGGAGGACTAACTTTAGAAGCTATTGAGAAAATGGTTTTCAACATGGTTGGAGACAGAATAGAAGCCAATGGTGGGATGGCTAGAACCATTCATACTGGTAAGATTGGTAATATGAAAGCAGATAATATTATGACAATTGGCCTTGCTCCTTCTATCATCGATGAATGGCTTGATGACATTATGGAGATTTCTGATTCATCGCGTGCAGATAATATAGAAAGAATTCGACGTCTTGGAGAATTGACACAAAATGCAGATAAAGGTTTTATAATCTATTCTAGTGATAAAAATTATACTTTGAATCAAAGGTTTCGTGAGCAATTTGGCTTTTCTGCCGGATCGGCATTGTCCGCTCAATCATTTTATGATGTCACGCGTAATGTAAATAAGAACGCGCGCACTTTTACTGGCTTATTGGTCAATACAATTGGCGGAGCTATAATGGATACCGAAGGAACGCGGGACCGTTTAGCAGAAATTATCGCAGAGGATATTGCCGTAATGCTTTTTGATGATTATCAGACGATTGGTGATTTTAGAGGGAAAGCAGGAGCTCGTGCTATTCATATAATGAATTTAGGTAATATAATGATACCTCTTTCTATCTTTTTGACAATGTTTGCTAACGCAGTCGAGCAAGCGGAAAGTGAGCCTTCTGATTTTGTGAAAGTCGCTATTATGACACCTGAAATTGAATTCAAAACTTATTCAGAGCAACTAGAATGGCAGGCCAGGAATGAGGCGACTTCTAGTGAAGCTTGGAGTTTCCAGCGGAAGCAAGCTCTAGAAAAGACTCGGATTTCGGTCCGTTTCTTCCGAGAATTCCGTTCTTTCATTACCACGCTCAGCCAATAATTTGAAAATCAAAAAAATTTATGATATACTATTTATAGAAAGTAGAAAGGAAAGAGAATATCATGAAGCCTTCTTTTGAACTGGTTGCCTCTATTATTGATAAGCTTATTGAAGATACTAATTATGGTAATATTTATGACTATGTTTTTGGCGGTGCTAGTGATATTAGTTGTTGGTTTTACGAGGTAGAGGACTATACTCATTTTGAGATGGCACACGGCTATACAAAAATTGTCATTGGAAGCGATAAATTAGGTGATTGGGTTTTGAAAATTCCCATTCTCAACGGGGAAAGAAAAGATTTTTGCGCAATTGAGGCCGCTAATTACAAAGCTGCCTGTGAGGCTGGACTCGAGAGATTTTTTGCTCCCACTTTTTTCTTTGCTGAAATTTCAAATATTCCAGTTTATATTCAGAAAAAAGTTTATTGTTGCGACGGTGATGTTAGTGATAACTTCTATGATTGGACTGCCCGACAGATGGAAGAAAGTCGCTACGAGTATGATACCGATGATGAATTTGATGACGCCGTTTATGAAAAGGCTTCTAATCTAACCACCCAGAGTTCTTTGCGCGCGATGTTTGAAGAAACAAATGACCTTGAAGATATTGATAAGCTTTATTGTTTTTGTAATAAATTTCATATCAACGATCTTCATTCTGGAAATTACGGTTTTGATAACGGCCGCGCGGTTATTATAGATTTCTCTGGTTTCTATTTTTTAGAGAACACTAAAGAAAAACCCACTTTAGAATAAGGTTCTATTGATTTCGTCGAAAAGGAGGAAAAATGAAAGTAAGAAAAGTGATTATTACTTTGATACTTTCTTTTCTTCTCTTCTCTAATACAAGCGCGCACTGCCTCAAAGAGATTGAAACGACGGCACGCGCGCAAATAGCAATTACACAATGTGAACTACTAAAAATTTCAAATAAAGTTATTTTGGACGCATTCCAAATTCCAAGCGTCCCTGCTAATGGCGAAATGCCAAAAAGTGGGGAAGAAATAGAGAAAGAAGAAAATGAAATTGAAATTCTAGCAAAATTACTGTTTTGTGAAGCGGGCGCAGCTTCCTGGGAATGTCAGGTTTACGTTTGTTCCGCCATTCTAAATTTGTCAGAATATACTGGCCGTTCAATTTGGGATATTGCGCATGATATCAATACCATGGCGGTTGCGCCGTATGTTGATTATGCTAGTCCGCTTCCTACACAGTATAATATAATTGAATATGTGATGGGAGAAGGAAAGATTGAAGGAGTAATGTTCTTTAGAACAAGTTATTATCATCCTTTTGGAACACCAATCTGTTCTATTGATAATGTTTATTTTTCTTCTCCATAAGGAGGGGTAATGAATCAAATTATTTTACCTCATGGTAATGGCGCGCCAGGTATTTCAAATTTGCCAGAGTATGGTCTTGGCGTAGATACAAAAAATTTTCTGCTCTATTATAGGAAAAATAATCAAATAGTGCCAATCAACGCGCCTGCGCAAATTTTTATCTCAGGAAGTGAACCAACTGGCGATAAAGATATGATTTGGTTTGATGATAGCGCGCAAGAAGAAATTTACTTTATGAAAATAAAGAGAAAAGGAGCTTCAGAATGGTTTACACCGCTGACTGATTTAGTTAGTGGAACTTCTGGAATTTTGAGAATAAACAAAGGTGGAACTGGTAAGAGTTCTTGGACTCAAGGCCAGATAGTTTATTCTCCTAATGGAAGTTCTCTTGGACAAATTCCAAATAAAGCTGGCGCATTATATTATGATGGTTCAGGTTCACCTAAGTTTGGAACTTTGCCTATAATAAGAGGAGGCACTGGTGCTACTTCTAAAAGTGGCGCGCAGAAAAACTTAGGAATTCAATATGGCACTGCCAGTATTACGACTAAAACTTCTGGCTCTAATTCTACTGTCACTGTAACTTTTCCAACTGCATTTTCTTCTGTACCGAAAGTTATTGTCAGCCAAGTATTCAATGATAAAAATATCGTGATACTAAAAGATAATATTAGTGCTACAGGTTTTACTGCTATTCTTGAAAGTGGTTTTTCTAGTGTGGTAACGAGAGAATTTGATTGGTTAGCAATCTCAACATAAGTTCAAAAGGAGGCGAGAAAAATTTCTACTTCAATTACGCCCTCTAATTTGGTAATAAATAAATTTCCAAATAGAGAAGTTTATGAAAAGATAAAAGCGAAGGGAAGTCTCGGCGCGAATGACGTAAATGTCTTGGAGGATTATTCTGGACCTGAGTTGACCGAGGCTGACAAGACGGAGATCGCAGGCAAGGTCATAGCTGATGGGACTGAGTTCACGCTTTCCGAGTTTCCAACCGCGCTGAAAAATCCAAATGCGCTGACGTTTACGGGCGCGGCGACGGGAACTTACGATGGCTCTGCGGCGCTGACGGTAAACATTCCGGCGGGCGGGTCTTCCGGCTCCGGCGGAGCACTCAAGGCGATGAGCACCGTGAGTGGATACATCGGCATTCCGGCGGCGGATTTACCGGAAAACGGAATCGTGTGGATGTGCATCGCCGACGGGGCGACAAATCAGGAGTACTACTCTGGCACGATCACGATGCAGGGCGGAGCGCTGAGCAGCAACAACATGGTGAGCATATCCTCAAATGGCGTTATCCAGCTCAATCAGGTCGCTCAGGTATCGGGCGGAATTGCCATCTATGGCATGAGCGCGTCGGCCTACACCGGCGTGTACCAGGTAGTCGGCGCGGGGGGCGGCTCCGGAGAGAGCCTCTCTCTCGGCATGACATCCGCCGCCGGAATGCCGATCGCCAAAATCTCCGCCGTGGATGCAAACGGCGTGCCGACGGCGTGGGAGCCGGTGGATATGCCGAGTGGCGGGGGAAGTAACTGGGTAAAAGTGTACGACGGGAGTAGCACCATTGCAGAAGCAGTATCGTCATTTGAGGTGAACTTAAGCAAGAGCGACCCCATGAAAGAATTTCAATTGTGGCTAAAGATCGATCAAAATACGGCAGAAGACTGGGGGGGGAATAAGAATATTAAAGTAAAAGTCAACGGGGAGGAAGTCGGCTATTTCATTTTCCAGCACCGCTTAAACAGCTATGTAGAGTTCTATGTAGAGAGAAGCCTTGAAGCAATGACGGTTGCAAAACGTTTACTGAATACTATAAAATTTGACTATAACATTTCACCACCCATGTGGATGGTTGGACAAGGAATTGCGCAAACAAATGACGGCAAATTGTCTATTTTATTCCCCGCTCCGTATGCTGGAAAAATAACAGCTATAGTTTTTGGACGATACTGAAAGGAGGGCCCAGAATTGAAAAAGTACGTAAATGGCGAATATATCGACTTGACCGAATCGGAGATCGCAGAACTGGAAGAAGCAAAGCTTCGGTATGAAGCAGCAGAGAAGCATAGGCCTCTTACAGTTGGCGAGGTCGGTGCAATGCTTATCAAACAGCAGATCAACACGCTTGCGGTGGATGATCAGACGGCGCTGCGGATGATCGCGTTTTATCCGGAGTTCGAAGTCGACCACGAATATAAATCAGGTGAGAAGTTTGTCTCTGCCGGAAAGCTCTACAAGGTGCTGCAGGCGCACACGTCGCAGTCGACGTGGGTGCCGGGCGCAGCGGGCACGGAAAGCCTGTACGCCAGCATCGACGAGGAGCACGACGGGACAAAGTACGACCCGATCCCATACGAGGGGAACATGGCCCTCGAAAACGGAAAGTATTACACGCAGGGCGGCGTGCTGTACCGGTGCACGCGCGATACGGGAAATCCCGTATACCACGCGCTGAGCGAGCTGGTGGGGATCTACGTTGAGGTGGTCAGCGATGGCGGTTAAGGTGCTGGTCAAGGACGGAAAGCTTGCGACGTATGGGGGCAAGGCGGTGCAGGTGGAGGCGAGCGCCGCAGACGCTATCCAGCACGCGGATATCCCGGACTACATCAAGACAGCCGCACTCGCAGTTGCTCAAAAAGTTGCCGCGGTGCGGACGCCAGAGAGCATTGTTTTTTTGGCAGCTTCCGACGCGCATCAGTTGGATACAAGCGACAGCATCGTAACCGGCAATCTCCACGCGGGGATGGCGGCGAAAGCCCTTGCCTACATGATCCCGAATATCGACTTTGCGTGCTATCTCGGGGACTACACGGCGGGCAGCTCGACAACGACTCTCGCGGAGGGCAGACAGCACATCAAAGAGATCAATGCAGACATCGACGAGGCATTCAAGGGCATTCCGCAGTTCCGGACGCTCGGAAATCACGACAGTTTGCAGTACAGTAAGGCTCAGAACGGGACCGTGCTGTCTGCGGCGGAGCTTTACGGGCTTGTCGGCGCGTATAACACCGGCGCGACCATGGGCAGCACGACGGAGGGCTACTGCTACCGGGATTTCGAGAGCAAGAAACTCCGCGTGATCTGCCTAAACACCGCCGAGGCGACGGAAAAGGAATACGTATCCGACGCGCAGAAGCTGTGGTTTGCGAACACGCTGAAGGCCGTCGGGGCAAAGACCGGATGGAATGTGCTGATCCTGTCCCATCATCCCCTTGACTGGGGCGCGGTCTGCATCATGAGCAACATTGTCAAGGCGTATGTGGACGGCGGGAGTATCGCCGTCAGCAGCGGGAATACCGTCAGTTTTACAGGGAGCAACGCTGCGAAGATCCTCGCCGCAGTGCATGGGCATGTGCACGGCTTTAAGGCAGCAAAGCTCAACAGCATTTCCGGCGGTGTGGGGACGGAGTACAACGTCTGGCGTGTCGCGACGCCGAATATGTGCTTTGCCCGCAACAACGAGTACGGGCAGAACGGGAGCGCAGAGTATTACGGCATTGAGTTCGGCGAGGAAATGACCTACAACAAAACAGCAAACTCTGCGAAAGACACGGCGTTTGTGGTAAACGTCATCAATCCGAGCGAGGAAAAAATCTACAGCTTTTGCTATGGAGCGGGATATGACCGGGAGATTTTTACCGGGGTGCAGACCGTGCCGGTAACGGGCGTCTCGATGGATGCGTCGCAAGGAGAGCTGACCGTAGGCGGCAGCGTTACGCTGGTAGCGACTGTACAGCCAAGCGATGCGACGAACCCGGCCGTAACGTGGAGCAGCTCTGCGCCGACGGTGGCCAGCGTCGCAAACGGCGTCGTGACGGCACTTGCAGCAGGAACCGCAGTGATTACCGCCACGACGGTAGACGGCGGCCATACGGCGAGTTACAACCTGACTGTCAAGGCTGCTGCTGTCGACCTGATCGCGACATATGGCGCAATTGATAACATCAGGCTTAGCACGGGGTCCGGCACCGAAAAAGCCGCGGAAGGTTATGTAACAGTGGGACACAATGCGCCAATCGATGTATCCAAGCAGACATATCCCAATGGGGCGATCATCCGCGTAACGGGTGCGGTAAACTGCAAGGGGAACGATTGGAGCACGACGCCGAACGGAGGCGCTAGCGCGTGGAGCATGTATAGCAATGCAGATGGGACGGTGTATATCGGCTCGGACTACATTACCGATAAAACCGGGACCATAGGGCAAATTACGCTGGACGCGGACAAAACCGGATTTACGGTTGACCTGGCGTCGCTTGATAAACGGTGGATAAAATTCTGCGTCAATGGCACTGCAGCAAATCTCACGGCGACGTTGACGCCGAAGTGATAGGAGGGCCAAGCATGATCTATTTTGAACCGGGAATGTGGATCGAGGAGGGGATGCGGTACACCGACGGGATACGGCGGTATATCGCGATCCGGTCCGGGCAGGCGTTGAGCCTTATCAATTTTACAAACGCGATAAATATATAAAATAGTTGTAATTTTATCAATGGAGTTGAAGAAAAATTGAAT
>OLYC01001350.1_pt1 | contig 17015 bp, 18 predicted proteins | sample 1674271 | NCBI WGS metagenome assembly OLYC01 (sample SAMEA103958154, study PRJEB25191) | human gut metagenome
TTTACCCATTTTCGGATCAGGTACTCTGTTATCTTCGCAAGGAACAAATCTCCCATCCCACATGAGATCAATGTATCTATAAAATCATGATTCTGATAAAAAAAGCCAAAGGTGTGAATCATATATTTTTTTCCATAATAGACTTTTTCAGTTTCTTTTATTCTTTCATCAATATCCTCTATTTTATACTGCTCAACCACAGCATCTAAATGTTCTATCAGAATGTCTTCTATCGAATTATAATTCCGATAAAATGACATTCTGGAAACATTTGCTTCTGTTGTAATATCAGAAACACTTATTGCTGAAAATGATTTTTCCTCTAACAATTTCAAAAGTGCTTCGTACATTTCATTTTTTACATATACATTCGCCTGACTAATTCTCTTATTCATAAACTAACCTCTTATAAGCCCATTTTAATAATATCGCTATTCATCAAATACAAATAAATCTGTATTTTCCACTTGTGCTCATTATATCAGACAATGCTTTTTTTGTCGTGTTGCCTCTTATTTGTGATCTTTATAATTGCTATATGCCTTTGGTTTCACTTCCGTTTCTTCCCAAAGCTTCTCTGCACATGGTTTCCACTTTCTTGCATATTCTTCACATTTTCCACAAAGATGCTCTGCCGACTCAGGTGATTGCAAATCGGTAGATTTTGCGCCTGTTTCTCTCACCATTTTCTGGAGAATCTCAGGATTCTCAAGCATCGGGCATGGTCTTAAATGATTATCATTAAATGGCTGATTATCATGATAAGCCATGAATAGCGGCTGTTTTAATATTTCAAGCAGACTATGTGTACGGATATTGGCACCGGAATAATGAATAAACACACATGGTTCCGCATCTCCATTGGCATTGATATGGAAATAGTTCCTTCCTCCAGCTATACATCCTCCTACGAATTCACCATCATTTTGGAAATCCATGGTAAAAATTCCCTTTCCCGTTGTCATATTTCGGATTTCTCTTACCTTGTCTTTTATGTAAGTTCTCTGCTCCGGTGAAGGTAAAAGTTCCAATGATGCATCATTTCCAACCGGCATATAATGGAAATACATAGCATATCTACAGCCTTTTTCTATCATCAAATCAACAAATTCTTCGCTTGTAACCGCCTCACAATTTTTCGACGTATAACAAATAGAAGTACCAAATACAAGACCATTTTGTTTCAATAGATCCATTGCATTCATGACCTTTCCAAACACGCCATTTCCCCTTCTCAAATCGTTTACTTCCGAAAATCCTTCCAGGCTGATTGCAAGATAAAGATTTCCGATTCTCTTTAATTCATCACAAAATGCCTGATCAACCAATGTTCCGTTTGTAAATGATAAGAAAGCACAATCATTATGTTTTTCGCACAATCGAATCAAATCAGCTTTTCTTACTAATGGCTCTCCACCAGTAAACATATAAAAATATACTCCAAGTTCTTTTCCCTGTTTGACTACATTGTCCATTTCCTCAAATGTCAGATTCAGTTTATTTCCATACTCGGCAGCCCAGCAGCCTGTACAATGCAGATTGCAAGCGCTTGTCGGATCCATAAGTATCAACCACGGAACATTACAATCATATTTCACACGCATCTTTCTGATTGTTTTGGTTCCATAAAGAAACGATTCAAATCCAAGATTAAGCGCCATCGTTTTCAAAACCTTAGGATCTACTTCATCTAAAACACGATTAATGTATTTATTTAAGGCTCCATCTTTATTATTGACCATTTCTCTTGCCCGGTCATAATTTACATCTAGTTTCTCGTCTGACATATACTTCTCCATCAGATCAATTAATTTACACACTTCCTTCTCCCGATTCTTATCCACGTTCTTTAATACAACGTCGAAAGCCTTTGATGCTGCCAATCTTGCTGCTGAATGTCCAATATTACTCATCTAACGTTTCCTCCATTATTAAATAATTTCTACAATGCGTCGCAAGTTAATTCTTGAAAAGTATTTTCTTTAGTGTTACAATGTGTAACAGTATAATAATGCATACAATACAAATTTGCAAGCTATTGTTTTAACAAGGAGAGCTGCCATGAAAAATACTTTTGCTAAGATTATCAGAATAATATCTGTTCCACCTGTAATGATTACCTTTCTACTTGTTATACTCAATACCACACGCCCCGACATATTTCGTAACAATGTTGAAGTTCTGACATCAATCATTCTATTAGGTATAGTTCCTGTTCTGGCATACCCATTTCAATTATTATCTTCATCTTTAGAAGATAGGGGGAGAATTATGCAAAGAAAACTGGCTTTTATATTTAGTCTGATTGGATATGCAACTGCTCTGTTATGGGCTATTTTAGTACATACATCTAAAGAACTTTTAATGATTTGCGCTACTTATTTTATTTCTGTAGTCATACTGACTTTCTTTAATAAAGTATTGAAAAAAAGAGCAAGCGGGCATGCCTGTAGCATTACCGGACCACTTGTTTTTCTGATATATCTGGTAGACTGGAAACTTATTTTTCCCTGCCTCATCATTGCAACGTTAATATTCTGGTCATCTCTATATTTACAGAGACATACTAAAACTGATTTATTTTATGGAGTGCTATCTAATCTTTTGGCATTTGCACTTTCATTCATAATAATTATGCGTTAGAGGAGGAAATTCATTATGAGAACTGCTATTATGACTGATACAAACAGCGGTATCAATAAAGATATTGCTAAAGAACTGGGAATATATGTAATCCACATGCCTGTAATTATTAACAACGAAACATTTTATGAGGGAGATACTATTACCGAAGGTGAATTCTTTACAGCACTTTCAAGTGGCAGGCAGGTTTCAACATCCCAGCCATCACCTGGCGATGTCATGGACTTATGGGACAAAATCCTTTCCGACGGATATGACGAACTTGTCTATATTCCTATGTCAAGTGGTCTTTCAAACTCATGTGCATCTGCAACCGGGTATGCATTAGAATATGATGGGAAAGTAGAAGTAATTGATAATCACAGAATATCTGTTACGATGTACCAATCTGTCCTTCACGCCAAAGACCTTGCAGACAATGGTGCCTCAGCGAAATCAATTAAAGAAGCTTTAGAAAAAGAGGCTTATGAGTCAAGTATTTATCTTGCCGTAAATACATTAGATTTTCTTAAAAAAGGCGGTCGAATTACACCAGCCGCTGCAATGCTTGGCACAGTGCTTTCCCTTAAACCCATTCTGACAATTCAGGGAGAAAAACTGGATTCCTATGCCAAAACACGTGGAACAATGAAAAAAGCCGAGCAACGCATGATAGAAGCAATCCAGAATGATTTAGAAAAAAGATTTTCTGCTAAAGACAAAGCGACGTTGCATATAGGCGCTGCTGGAGCTGGTCTTACCACATCAGAACAAAGAGAATGGATATCTTTATTAAAAAATGCATTTCCTGATACGGATATATTTTATAGTCCGCTATCTGCAAGTATCAGCGTGCATACCGGGCCTGGTGCTGTTGGAATTGGTATATGTTTCAGATAAATATTGTTTAAGTTTAAAGCCACCTGTAAAATTACAAGTGGCTTTAGATTCTTAAACATAAATCCATTCTAAATCATCCATATCCAGTCTCACATTCACATGATGCTTCGCTTCATGGAGTTTTGACAAAAGACATACCGTCTCCACATGCCGTGTAAATGGGAACATATCAACCGGCGTGCACTCTTTCATCCGATACCCATGCTTCGTGAGATACTTGAGATCGCGCGCCAATGACTCCGGGCCGCACGACACATAGATCACACGCTTCGGTGCAAGCCTGACAACGGACGAGAGGAATGCCTCGTCGCTTCCGGTACGCGGCGGATCCATGATAACCACGTCGGCGTGTTCTCCTTTTTGTGCCATCTCGACCATAAACTCACCGGCATCCTGATTGTAAAATCTTACATTATGAATATCGTTTCGCTTCGCATTCGTGATTGCATCACGGATCGCGTCTTTGTTTAATTCCACCCCGATCACCTGCTTAGCAGATTTACTTGCGATCAGACCGATCGTTCCGGTTCCGCAATATGCATCGATCACCGTCTCTTTTCCTGTCAGTCCTGCACAGTCGATTGCTTTCCTGTACAGAATCTCCGTCTGCTTCGGGTTTACCTGATAGAAAGAATTCGGCGAGATACGGAACGTGCAGCCGAGGAGTGAATCCTCAATGTAACCCTTGCCATATACCGTAATATTGCGCTCACCTAGTACCATGCTTGTCCGCTTGTCATTGACATTGATGACAACGGTGCTGATATCCGGATGATTTTTGCGCAGCGCTTTGACAAAATTGTTCTTCGACGGAAGAATCGCATCTGCAAGAACAAGCACGACCATGATCTGCCCGCTATGATAGCCCTTGCGCACTAAGACATGGCGCAAAAGGCCATACCCTGTATCCTCATCGTAGGTTTTAATGCGGAAAGAGCGCAGCATATTTTTTACATCGCGGATGATCGCATCAGCCTCTTCATTCTCAATCTGGCAGCTTTCAATATCAACGACATCGTGCGAATTCTTCTGATAAACACCCGCCACGATCTGCCCCCTGCGGGTACGGTCAAACGCCGCCTGAACCTTATGGCGGTAGTGATACGGATCGTCCATCTTTACGATCGGCTGTACCTTGCCATACGGTTCCATCAGTTTGCGGATGTAAGACTGTTTCTTTTTCAGCTGCTCCTCGTAGGAGATTCCCTGATAGTCACAGCCACCGCATTTCTTTGCGTATGGGCAGCTTCCGTCTGCCGGTTTATGTTTTGGATCATATTTTTTCTTTGCTTTTTTGTTTTGTATGCCTTTGGTTCTCTTCTCTATCATTCTGCACTCCACCATATTTTCCAGATTCACGAAACGTGTAAATTTTCACACCAATTCGTAGGAATAACTGTATTATATTACATTTTTCCATACGAACCAACGTATAAATGCATGAACTTTTGAAAAAGTTAACAGGTATAAAACACGGTTCCCGGTGGAAGATATTACCTATTTGTGGTAAACTCTTCTTAGAAAAAGCAGACACTTCATAATGTCTGCCAATGCGAAAAGATTGAGAGGTAGCAACATGAATATTCTCGTTATTGATGCGCAGGGAGGCGGCATCGGCAGGCAGCTTGTGACTGCGATAAAAGCAGCAATGCCGGACGCATGCATTACAGCAGTCGGAACGAACAGTGCCGCAACCGCGGCCATGGTAAAAGCAAAAGCGGACAAGGCTGCCACCGGGGAGAATGCAGTCGTTGTCGGATGTCGTCACGCAGATGTCATCGTCGGTCCGATCGGAATTGTGATCGCAGATGCTCTACTTGGCGAAATCACACCGAAGATGGCTTTGGCGGTCGCACAGAGCAATGCGAAACGCGTGCTGATCCCATTTAATCACTGTGATAATGTGATCGTCGGCGTCAGCGATTACAGCATCAGCAAACTGATCACAAATGCTGTCGCAGAAGTCGAAAAAATCACACAGGTTCCTTGCTGATCGTGTCAAATTATGATAGAATGGTGCAGCACAGTTGACACGAAGCCAGCTTATGAACATCGAAATGTTCTTATTTTTATATAATTCAGTATCTGTTATTTATGTTTATGCATATCAGGAAGGTATGCGGCAACTCCCGTGGAGTTTACCGTATACCTTTTCTTATGCGCGAAACAACAGGCTAAAGTTTGTACAAGACAACGAGAGGAAAGGAAGCGTACTTATGATCCATGCGGACAATTTAATTTTTTCCTATGATTATGCAGGCGCTCCTTCCAAAGCCTTGGATGGTGTCACTTTTTCTGTGAAACCGGGCGAATTTGTTGCGATCCTCGGACACAACGGCTGCGGTAAATCAACGCTTGCCAAGCATCTGAATGCACTGCTTCCGCTGCAAAGCGGCAGCCTTACGGTCGCCGGACTTGACGCAGCCGATCCCCGGAATTCGAGCGAACTGCGCAGCAAAGTCGGCATGGTTTTTCAGAATCCAGACAATCAGTTCGTCTCCACCGTAATCGAGGAGGATGTTGCGTTCGGACTGCGCAATTATGATGTTCCGGAAGAAATCATTGAAACAAGAGTGAAAGAAGCACTTCACCTTGTCGATATGGACGGCTACGAGAAGCGCGCCCCACACTCACTCTCCGGTGGCCAGAAGCAGCGGATCGCTTTGGCGGGTGTTCTGGCAATGGATCCCGAACTTCTGGTTCTGGACGAGGTAACTTCCATGCTGGATCCCGAAGGGCAACGCGAAGTTCTTTCTATTATAAGAAGACTTCACGATCACGGAAAAACGATCATCATGATTACACATGAGATCAAAGAAACGCTATATGCAGATCGCATCCTTCTCATGCAGGATGGCAAAATATTAGCTGACGGAACTCCACACGAAATTCTGACGGACACAGTACTGTTGGCGCAAACAAGTTTACGGCCACCGATGCCCGTACAAGTGTATCTCGAACTTAAAGCACAGGGGATTTCCCTGCCCGACATTCCCCTTACCAGGGAGGAACTGGTTGCGGAATTACTGCAACTCTATCAACAGGTTCCGGCATCTGACTGCATAGGCGAAACGTTTCCCAACAATCCGACAGTCACGCGAACAAATTCGAAGGGCGGTGAACCTTCATGAGAGAAGCGATATCCGGCACCTACGTTCCGGGGCAATCACCCCTGCATCGTTTTGATGCACGCGCCAAATTCTTTAGCTTCCTGCTTCTGATCGTGGCAGTCATCCTGACGCACAGTTCCTTAGAATATGTTATGATCACAGCGATATGGATTGCACTGATTGCTTTGTCGCACTGTCCTCTGCGCCCAATATTCGGATCCGTACAGCGGATGCGCTGGTTTTTTATCCTTGTATTCCTGACCAACGCATTCTTCTTTCATGCGGATCATCCTCTATGGAAATGGTGGATCTTCACGCTTTCGCAGGAGGGAATTGCGCAGGGATTTCAGGTCATCTATCGTGTCATCCTGATCCTTGTACTCAGCAATCTTCTGACGCTGACAACGCCACCGCTTGCGATCACCGGAGCGATCCAGACGATGCTTCGCCCACTGAAACTCATTCGGCTTCCGGCGGACGATATCGCGATGATCCTGTCGGTTGCGATCCAGTTTATTCCAACGCTGATGGAAGAGACGGACAGTATCCGGAAGGCGCAGATTGCAAGAGGTGCCCGACTTGACAGTAAGCAGCTGACGGAACGTGCACGCGCGATGCTTCCTCTCGTCATTCCAATTTTCGTGGCAGCCTTCCGGCGCGCGGACGAACTTGCGATGGCGATGGAAGCGCGAGGCTATCGCAGAGGCTCGTATCAGGTGCCGCAAAAGCATAAATCCATCCCACGAAGCGGATGGTTCGCACTGTGTTTGTGCACACTTCTTATTGTTGCAGAAATTCTGATTGTATAATGTAAATTGACACATATACTGATAAATCGAAAATGAAGTATTGAAAAAGAAAGAGGTATTCTGTTATGAAAGAAATGTCTTATGTAAAGAAATCGATTATTACTGCCGTATGTATCGCACTTTGCTACATACTCCCAATGTTGTTTCACGGAATCCCGAATGCAGGCAGCATCTTCTGCCCGATGCATATCCCGGTATTTCTCTGCGGTCTGGTAGCCGGCTGGCCTTTTGGCTTATTGTGCGGTATCGCCGGTCCTGCATTATCAAGTGTTCTCACTAGTATGCCTCCGGTTGCAATCCTGCCTTCTATGATGGTTGAACTGGCATTCTACGGAATCATCGCCGGTGTTATGATGAAGTTTGTCCGCACAAAGAATATCTACGCGGATCTCTACATCAGTCTGATCGCAGCGATCGTATGCGGACGAATTCTTGCAGGTATCACTAAGGCACTGATCTTCTCCGCAGGCTCCTACTCCATGGGTGCATGGGTATCCGGATATGTCGTAACAAGCTGGCCAGGAACTTTAATCCAGCTGATCTTCATCCCAAGTATCGTATTCGCATTGATGAAAGCACACCTGATTCCGGAGCGCTATCCAGGAACCGACCGGTAAAAAAGCGCTACATCTACACAATGAAAAAATGAGCGAACGCTCAATGAACGAGGTTAAACATGAATAAACAGGACGTCATTACATTTTTTGATCACTACGCATCCACCTGGGATGCCGATATGATAAGAAACGAATCGGTCATCAACACGATTCTTGACAACGGTGGAGTCACTACAGACTGTACCGTTCTTGACGTCGCCTGTGGAACCGGCGTATTATTCCCGGATTATCTGCAGCGCAAAGTCCAAAGCGTAACCGCTGTGGATATCTCACCGGAGATGGCGCGCATCGCAGCAGGCAAATATCCGAACAGTCCGATTGAAGTCATCTGTGGAGATATCGAAACTTTATCGCTCGATCAGCAATTCGACTGCTGCATGGTCTATAATGCATTCCCGCATTTTCCGGATCCCGAGCATCTGATTGCCGTTCTAGCCACCCATCTGAAGCCAGGCGGAATCCTTTCCGTCGCGCATGGTATGAGCCGCGAGCGGATCAACCGTCACCATGAGGGGCGCGCAAGCAAGGTGTCCATGGGATTACTCAGCGAGCAGGAACTCGCGAATATTTTTTCCAATTATCTTGAAGTGACAACCGTGATCTCAAACGAAGAAATGTATCAGGTGTGTGGAAGAAAACGCGAATAGTTTGATCTTGTTTTCATTCGATCACTTAAAAAGGCTATATACAATGGATTCCCATTGCGTATAGCCTTTGTTTAATCTGTTTACATAATTTATGAAATTACCGGAGATTGTATCCTTCACCTGTCAGATAATAATTTTCCCACAGATATTTGCTGTCATCGGCAAGATCCTTAATTGTATTTGCCGTATGGTTCGACCATAACGTCTCGGAAAGATAATATGTATACCGTTCTCCTCCACCACTATGTCCATTCATAATCGGATCGTCCCATGTACAATCAATATAGTACCATGTACCATCAACCTTAACCTGATTCCATGCGTGTCCACCACCCTTCGCAGTACCGGTTACATACTGACAATCTAATCCAGCTGCAGTTGCCATCATATAGAACGCGATCGCGTAACTCTGACAAACGCCTTCTTTGTGTATTAATACGCCACAAGCTCCATACGCCCAATTTTCTGCGGATTCATAATCCCCGTTATTGACATAATTGGCGCTGTAAATCAGATAATCGTGTATAGCCTTCACCTTTTCCTCTTCACTCATGCCATCCTTAATGACCTGATCAACAGCTGCAAAGGCGGCATCAAATACCGCCTTACCCTCATCCGAATATCCAGTCGCATCTTTCTTGAGAAGTGCTTCCTTTACGGAATAAGAAACTCTGAATTCCTGTGTATACTTCTTTCCGGCAACAACAATTGCAGCCACATGTTTTCCCGGAGTATAGACAACTTTATCCGACATCGTTTTGCCATCCAGAAGAAATGTCAATCCCATCTTCTTATATTGTTGCACCGAATACGACTTTTCGCCCAATTCCACATCCAATAGCGGTGAATACTCTACTCCTGCGCTATTGCCCGACACATCCGAGTTATACTTTTGATCCATAATCGCATCAAAAAACACATCCTTGTCGCATATGTATAACGTAATTCTTTTCGAGAATTGACCGTACGAATAAATAAGATCTCCATATGAAATATAGGCATCTATACCTTTGCATTTACCATTCCGATCAATTTCCGAATATGCACCGTAAAACTTTAACTTTACCTGACTCGTATCATATTTGTCCGAAACCAGCTTTAACTGACATTTTTGACCACTGATAATTATTTCCTGATTCAGACGGACATCACTCTTCTTCGCCGGCACAACTGTAATCGTATAGCTTTTCTTTTGAGATCCGCTTTGCACCGTCACTTGGGTCACACCGAGTCGAAGTGCCTTAAAGTTACCCTTCTTGTCGACCGTTGCGACCTTCGGATTGGAACTTGTAAATTTGCAGTTCCTGTATCCGCGTGGAATCTTCACTTTCGCGGTCTTTTTGCAGACTATCTGCATGGATTTCGTAATGCTTAGTGTCGTTGCCGCTTCTACCGTCTCCACCGGCGATCCGTTCACGCCAACCGATGATACCGCAAGCGCAAGCGCAAGCACAAACGTCAAGCATCTTTTCATCAACTTGTTCATTTTTCTAACTCCTTCATCTTGTCTTTTTATCCCCAAAAACGTCTGGACTAAGTATAGACTACTTCCATTCGTTTCGCAAGAGAACGAATTCCATTGTGAGATGTGCTATTTCTTGAATTACCTGACCTTGGCGGCAAAATTATATATCAGGTCAGGCATCGGACGACTTTCTCTTGACCCGGGCGGCAAAAATCCCCGGCATCACTGCCGGGGAACCATTTTTATTTCTCTACCGGAACAAGGTAATCCTTGATCAACTCATAATCTTCGATGTTGTAGCAGACGATCTCATATTCCTTGATGTCCGGATTGCTGAACACACGGGTCAGACCGATGAACTGCGTGAGCTTGGATGCAAGATTGAGCACATCCTTCTCATCGGTGATCAGCTCGACTCTGCCCTCGCATTTCTCCAACGTCTTAAAAAATCCGTCAATATCTTTAATCTCTTTTACTCTCATGCGAACCTCCTTCTTTCATGATTCTCGCCACGTCCATTCACTTTCGATTTCATGTTCCTTTACATGTCATTTCGTTTTCGATTTCATGCGTCTTTATATGTCATTTTGCCTCTGTCTTCGCCCCGGTAAAAAGGGAAAAGCACCATGTTACCAGCATAACGATAAGTACGCCGATGATTGTTGACAGTAACCGGAAGCAGCCATAGTAGATACGCGCGGTACTTTGGAACGTACAGGTCACGAGAATGAATGTAACGCCGCCGATTCTGGCATTGATATAAGGTACTTTTGCTGCTTTGCATAAAAATAATGTTACAAGGATTCCAAGCATAACAAGGATTGCCATCACCCAGTCGTTTCCGATGAGATTGTCAAGAAAGATCACACAGATACCGACCAGACCACCGATAAAAGTGATGATGATTCGGTTGACACCGGCTCTCCAGCTGATCTTGGTATTGTCCTGACAGCAAAGCATACATGCGATGCACATCGTCATCTTCTGCACCACTTCGATGTTCCGGCCTTCAACAGAGAGCGTCAGTCCTGCTTTACTGCAGATTGTACTCACGAGGAAGCAGACCAGGACAGCGACCGCCATGCGGATATCCAGAATCGTTATTTTTGCTTCTTCTGTTTGTGTTGGCATTGCCATCTTATTTCTCCTCCAATAATTGAATTGCTGTATCAACAAATTTCTCTGCGGCTCCCGGCATCAGCATCGAAGTTAACGCCTCCCAGGAAAGTCTCTCGTAAGAGGCCTGATCCGGCATATATTTCATGCCGCCGCCGACCATGGACAGATACAGCGTATGTGGATATTTCGAGCGCTCCTGCAGCTGCCGCTCCGTACAGGCATTAATCTCCGGCTTACCGGCCACGAGCGCCACATCCCCGAGTGTAATCACTTCTACCGGAAGGATTGCCTCCCCATCGTAGGTGAAAACAATCTCTCGATAAGGCTGCATCGGCACACGCTTCTTCGTCTGCCACTCAAAGGATCCGGCCCGGTGCTCAACGGATTGTACTTCATACAATCCGGCATCCGCAATAATCATCAGTGCCACTTGCGCCATCTCCTGCGCAAGTTCCTCTGCAAAGGCGATACCCTGCTTTACACCAAGGTCTATGGTCTCGATCTCCCCGTCCGCTCCGACGCGATCATACCACGCGGTCTTCACCGGAATCCGGTCGCCCGCTGCTGCGGTACAGTACAGAACCGGCGCATTAAGCGCCTTCTCCAATTTTCTGCAGCACAGCCCCGGCGCGTCGGCGGAGATCAGCCGATTTCCCGCATCCATCTCTGAGTTGTCGATGACACAAGGCTTCATACCGTAACTGATCAGCGATGCGATCACCTGACCGTCCGGGTCACGGAACGTCAGGATCGTCATTGTTTCATTGGACTCTCCGAATCCTTTTGTTCCGATCCACCAGCCGCGCGGTGTCTCGATATCTCTTCCCTCGATCAGATTACATTCACCGGAGCCGACATGCATCTTCGCACAGGTCAACTGTGCTGCCTTCTTTGCGGCTTCCTGTAATGCCTGCATGATCGTCTGTTCGTACAGACTTCGCTTGTGCAGCACCAGAGAGGCATCTTCTTTCTCTTTGCCTTCGATCACCTGACCGCCGAGCCCCACTCTTGGCCCACCCGGCGCATGCGGTGTCGTAATCGCATGGGTGACATGGATCCATACATTCTGCTTCGGCGTGTCTGTGATCTCTGCCACCGCCTCCCTGCATTTCTCCAGAAAATCGTCCCATAACATAACGATCTCTATTGATACAATCGCTATCTTTTGTGCTTCCTCTATAATAAGAACGCTCGCCTTGGGCAAATCGTGAACGCCCCGGAAGCCTTCCAGAGGAAACAACTCCTCCGGAAATCTGATTTCGGCATTTCCAGCTCCTGCCTTCATCCGATCTCCTCCTTCCACACACTCTAACGGTCAAATCGGAATGTGTAATCCTTATATACCAATGTTTTTGTTGTACCTGTTCCATCAAATCCATGCTTCGGAATATCCTCCACATGTGGAAACTGGCAATCATATACTTTATGTCCTTCCCATGTCGCCTGCTCCAGCTTCGGCCCGCCACCTTTGTGCTCCGGTGCGTCACTTACCCTACCTTCCAGAATCATCTCAGATGCTTCTAAAAACAGGTCAAACACTTCCGCGGGCAGGATACCCGGGCCTCCGCACAGGCGGGTAAATGCATCGCGGTACTGTGCAAGCTTCTTTAAGTTCTTATTCCATTCTTCTACCGAGCGACGGATGCCTTTGCCTTGGGGCATAAACTCATCGCCCGAGAATTGCGATTCCATCATCGGTGTGATCGCCGATACGAAATACCTGCAGATCCCGACCCTTAAGCGGAACGATCTCACCATCTTCCACAACAACCTTCTCATAAGAATCCGGGAAAAAATCCATACCCTCAAAACTCTTATAAGGAATGGATACCAGTGGAACTGCTTCCGCTGCCATATATGCCTTCTCAAAGTAGCAGTTGTTGGCAGAATGATCAAAATGATGGTGTGTGTTGATCACACGTCGAACCGGCTTGCCACATAATTTCTCCAGAAATTCACGCAGATTTCCTGCGCCGTATCCGGTATCGATCGAGATGCCTTCGTCCTCTCCCACAAGCAGATAGTGATAATCTCCGGAGCTCATGATCTGCCATGTTGTCTCATCGAGCTGCGTAACCTCGTAATAAGGTTCATCCATCGGCGTATAACTTCCATCCTTGTGATGAAGCAGGATGTCATGCTTTGAAGAAAAATCAACGAGCATAGCTACTCCTTCCTGCTCTGTTCAAACAGCCACTCCCGAATGATGTCAATATCATACGCGGTCTGCCAGGTGCATATATGATGCTCACCGCCGTTGGAATGCCAGCCGGCTGCGACGGTCTCCAGCTTGTAAGGCGTGAAGATAATGTCCGGTTTCTCCTGCAGGATCTCCTCTTCGATCCTCGTGTACTCTTCCTCGGACAGTCCCGCCTCGATCACGCGTCTGGATACCTTGGCTCCCGCACGCTCCATATTGACACACATCTGGTTCATGGTTGGAAACGCCTTGGCATCTCCCTGTGAACAAAGCATCCATAATTTCTGTTTCTCAAGTTTCGGGATGTTTCTCTCATCCCACTGTCCGGCTACCAGATAGGAAGCCGCAAAATATTCTGGGTAACGGATATTTAAGACGATCGATGCCATACAGCCCATCGACTGTCCTGTCGTATAAATCCGGTTTTTGTCAATGTTATAGATGTCGACGATATTATCAAGCGCCGCTTTGGCATCCTCCAGTCTCGGATCCACATTCCAGTCGTCATCGACGATCGGTGGTCCGTCAAACTGTGGTGCAAACACGAAGCACGGATGCTCCTTCTGCGATTCCGGAGTCGTCCAGACGAGCGCTCCTACGCCCTGTGCAAGTGTCAGACGGGTGTCCTCCCCACATACTCCTGCGTCGTGAATGAACTGCACCAGCGGATAACTTTTGTTGGAATCATAATCCTTCGGTATGTACAGATTGTATTTCTGTGTGCCGTACTGCATCTGGATAAACGGATCCACGAGCGCATCGAAAGTTTTATCGGACTCCATCCAATCCTCTGTCGGCTCAACGATTTCACCATCGGCGGTCTTTACCGCCTTCTTCTGGCAAAGCCAGACTTTCGCCTCCGACAACGTGGATTTTATCCCTTTCCAAGGCATACCCGGATGATACGTTGCCGCTTCTTCATCCGCAGGATCCAGCTGCAGGGTGATCTTATTCCCTTCCCATTCCATTCCGGTAACGGTTCTGTCCTTCACTTCGTATACATCGGTGTCCAGAGTCTTACCGTCGATCTCTTTTCGGTATGTAATTACCGCTGCAACACATTTCTGTCCGTCGGTTTTCACCTCGGTGACAGCGGTGATATGTTCGATGTCCTTATGTTCCATAATCATCTCCTAGCCGATCAAATGCGGCTCTCCGGGTGGAAGTTCCACCTCATTCTTCTGCGTTGTGTAACGCATTTTCTTTTCAAGGAAATACATCGCAAACGGTGCGAGTGCTGTGCACATCACGCCAACTGCCAGCAAAAGTTCCGCGCCTGCATGTGTAACGCCAAGGAATATCTGCAGGATCATTACAATCCCTGTCAGCATCATCAGGCATCCGGTAATTATGGTGTAACGCGAAATGCGCTCTGTGCTTGCATGGTGCTCCCACCATGTCATCTTTCTCTTGGTTACTGCGTATCCAATCGTCGAAGCCAGCATCAGCACCAGAAACGGCACGCTCACCAGTCCCGGTATTGCAACCAGACGTGATGTGTTTCCCTCGAACCCCGGTCTTGTCATCAGCCAGAAAAAGCCAATCGCTGCAAACAATGCGAGCACGGACATCAGCACCTTCTGCACGATCCATTCCCGATCGGAACAGTCCTGCACATGCCAGTCATCCGTATAGTAACGCTCGATTCGATATTTTCCGTTCGGTTTCTCGATGCGAAGCTCGGTATAACCGTGGAAATATTTGTGATAGTGATCGTTGTGACGGAAGCCTGTCTCCGCAGTCTCGCCCAAGCGCTGCTGGAGTTTCCAGTCACTCTTGACACCATAGATATCGTTTCCAACTTTCTGTCTGTTTCTCACTATGAAGACCTCACTTAATCATTGATTTCTTTCACTCTGCAACATGAAACAAAATGTTTCGGTTCCACCTCAATCAGCTGCTGCGGTTCTTTACAATTCTCGCAGGCGTACGGGCATCTTGCCGCAAAACGGCATCCCGGTTCCGGATTGATGGCGGATGTAATCTCGCCTTTTAACTGTACTCTCTGCATCGGATGATCCAGATCAATGGATGGGATTGCAGAAAGCAAGGCCTTGGTATATGGGTGCAGCGGGCGTAAGAAAAGCTCCTTGGATGGAGATGTCTCAACCAGCTGACCTAAGTACATAACACAGATGTCATCCGAGATATGACGAACGACTGACAAATCATGCGTTACAAACATATAAGTAAGCTGCATCTGCTCCTGCAGATCCATCAGCAGGTTTAGAACCTGTGCCTGAATGGATACGTCGAGTGCGGATACCGGCTCGTCACACATGATAAACTGTGGGTTCAATGCTAGCGCACGGGCGATTCCAACTCGTTGTCTGCGTCCACCGTCCATCTCGTGTGGATAGGCGAGTCGCAGACGCTCCTCGATTCCGACGAGATCCATCAGTTCCTCTGTTCTTGCATTGATCTCTGCCTTGGAGAAACGGTGTGCCTCCTGAAGAGGCTCACGAATTGTCGATTCTACGGAAGAACGCGGATTCAGGCTGGAATACGGATCCTGAAATACGATACTTACCTGCTCTCTGAGTTTTCTGAGTTCTTTTCCCTTCGCGTAGGTAATGTCCTTGCCATTGAGGCGAACCGTTCCGTCGGTTGCATCAAGCAGACGGATGATGGTTCGGCCGAGTGTACTCTTGCCGCATCCGGACTCTCCTACAACGCCCATCGTATGGCCTTTTTCAATCGAAAAGGTGATGTCATCAACAGCATGGTTTACGCCTGCACCGACATTAAAATATTTTTTCAGGTGTTCTACTTCAAGCAATGCCATCTTTATACGCCTCCTTTTCCGAATTTGTGGCAACGGACAAAATGTCCTTTTTCAATCTCGATCATGGATGCCGCACATTCCTTGCCGGCCTCACAGCTCTCCGGACATCTTGGACAGAACTTGCAGCCCTGTGGCAGATGTGTCGGATCTGGTGGAAGACCCTTGATCGGTTTGAGTCTCTTCGAATCGTCATCCAGCTTTGGAAGGGATCCGAACAGTCCAAGTGTATATGGGTGTACCGGATTGCGGAAGATCTGTTCCTTTGATCCGCTCTCCACGATCTCTCCAGCGTAAATGATCGCTACCTTGTCACAAGTCTCTGCGACAACACCCAGATCATGTGTAATCAATACCATCGAAGTATTGAACTTGTCTTTTAACGCCTTGATCATCTCAAGAACCTGCGCCTGAATCGTTACGTCCAAGGCTGTGGTCGGCTCGTCCGCAAGCAGCAGCTCCGGATTGCAGGCTAATGCCATCGCGATAACGACACGCTGCTTCATACCTCCGGAGAACTGATGCGGATAATCATGAAAACGAAGGGAGGATATTCCTACCATCTCCAGCATCTCAATGGTTCTCTTCTCTGCCTCTTCTCTGGAGATCTTGTTGTGCTGTAACACAACTTCGTTGATCTGATCACCTACGGTCATCGTTGGGTTTAAGGCAGTCATCGGATCCTGGAAGATCATAGCGATTTTATTACCACGGATTTTCTGCATCTCCTGCTCCGAGAGCTCA
>OLYC01001351.1_pt1 | contig 17007 bp, 8 predicted proteins | sample 1674271 | NCBI WGS metagenome assembly OLYC01 (sample SAMEA103958154, study PRJEB25191) | human gut metagenome
AAATAGTAGTTAGCAAAAATGTATATAATATTTTTACAAGTCAACTTCCTCCATGGTGTTCCAAAGAAATGCTCCATCCCTATCAAAAGTATTTTTTGAAAAAAAGCTTGCAAAACAGCACGCTTATGCGCGTAACTTTTGCTAATTTTGCCGGATAATTTGTGACAATATGAAAATAGGATTCGACAACGAGAAGTATCAGAAGATTCAGTCTGAACACATTAAAGAGAGAATTTCTCAGTTCGACGGTAAACTCTACCTTGAATTGGGAGGTAAACTGTTTGACGATCATCACGCAAGTCGTGTGTTGCCCGGTTTTTTGCCCGACAGCAAATTGCGTATGTTCCAAAAAATTAGCGATAGCATAGAAATTGTTATTGTGATTAGCGCCGCCGATATCGAAAAGAATAAGAAGCGTGCCGACTTGGGCATTACCTACGACGAAGACGTGTTGCGTTTAAGAGGTGAGTTCCAAAATCTTGGTTTCTTAGTGGGTTCGGTTGTAATCACACATTATAATGGTCAGCCAGCTGCCATACAGTTCAAACAACGTCTTGAGCGCGATGGCATCAAAACCTATTGTCACTATTTAATTGAGGGTTATCCGCACGATGTGAAGCTCATTGCTTCCGACGAGGGTTTTGGCAAGAACGACTTTGTTGAAACCGAGCGCCCCTTGGTCATTGTTACGGCTCCAGGTCCTGGCAGTGGCAAGATGGCGGTATGTTTGAGTCAGCTTTATAACGAGAATAAGCGTGGTGTGCGTGCCGGATATGCCAAGTTCGAGACCTTCCCCGTGTGGAATTTGCCACTGAAGCACCCTGTAAACATCGCTTACGAGGCAGCAACAGCCGACCTCAACGATGTGAACATGATCGACCCCTTCCATTTAGAGGCATATAATAAAATAGCCATTAACTATAACCGTGATATCGAAATCTATCCGGTGCTGAATGCGTTGTTCGAGGGCATTTACGGCTCAAATCCTTACAAGTCGCCCACCGATATGGGTGTAAACATGGTAGGCTTCTGCATAAGCGATGATGAGGCTTGCTGCGAGGCGTCGAAAAACGAGATTGTGCGCCGTTATTATGAAGCCACCAATAAGTTGGCACGTGGTGCTTGCAATGAGGCTGAGATAAGCAAAATTCAGATGCTTTTTAACCAGGCGCATATCACCACCGACTATCGTCGCACCACCACAGCCGCCAAGGCATGCCTAAAAGAAACGGGCCACACCTCATCGGCTATCGAGTTAGAGGATGGCACAATTATTACGGGCAACTCAAGCGAGTTGTTGGGTTGTAGTGCAGCATTGTTGCTTAACGTAATGAAGCACTTGGCTGGCATAGACCACAAACTCAAGTTGATTCCGCAATCCATGATTGAGCCTATTCAATACACCAAAATCAATTATTTGGGTGGTCACAACCCACGTTTGCATACCGATGAGGTGTTGGTGGCTCTCTCGGTATTGTCTGAGAATGATGAAAATTGCAAAAAGGCATTAGAGCAGTTGCCCAAGCTTCGCAACTGTCAGGTGCATTGCACGGTAATGTTGAGCGAGGTAGACCAAAAGATCTTTAAGAAACTGGGTGTCAACCTTACCTGCGAACCCGTGTTGAAGAATCGTTTTAAAAACTAAAACCGCATACCCCATACATAAGTTGTGCGCGATTTTATGCATCTTTATCCATGCATAGAATCGCGCATATTTTTTATAAGTAGGTGCTTTCAATGTGAAAATAGCATCTGCTGATAGTATAAAATAATTTTGAATACCTACTTAAAAATTAGGTTCATCCGACATTTCGAGTGATACGACAGTCATGCAATGCGTATAGTCTCAGTTTGAAGTATTCTTCATCTCTGAAGCCATACGCATTGCGTTTCATCACTTTAATCTTATTGTTTATCCCTTCCACCTTTCCTGTTGATATATGACAATCGTACCATGCAAGTATTCCTCTTTTATATGCAAGTATGGTCATAGCTATTTTTTGCAACTGTGGTATCTTGCTACTCTTGGCTTGTTCTACCCAGTCTACCAACACCTTTTCTGCATCTTCCTTATCAACTTGTACCCATATTTCCCTTAGCTGTTCTTTCAAATAATATGCTTTAGAAAGTGGCTCGTTCATAGCCAAGGCATTATCAAGTCTTGTTCGGTATTTGTCATCATAAATGTCTGATCCGTTACCAAGGAGTAGATACCTGGTTCCTTTAAGAACCTTACGCTTATTCACGTCTTTCTCCATATTGAATTGTATTCTTCTTATGTCGTCAAGTTTGTCATTCATAAGTTTCATGACATGGAAATGATCAAACACATGTATGGCATCAGGACAATTTTCAAGAACGGAACCGATGAATGCAGCTGACAAGTCTGTTGCAATGTACTTTATGGATATATTCTTGCGCTTCACCCGTTTCCAAAAGTCGGATAGAGCGTCAATCCCCTTACCTTCACCTACATGTATAATCCGACCACTTACCAAATCGACGACAATTGTTTTATACACATGCCCTTTCTTGACCGCAAATTCGTCGATACCGATACACTCAACTCCATCAAGGGAAGGAGGAGAATATCGTCTTTTCAAATGATTAGAATGTATCTCCTTAATGGTGTCCCAGCTAACACCCAATCTGGCTGCAGCATCTTTTAAGGTCATGGACCGTAACATATCTACCACGTATTTTGCAAAACGATGTGTATATGAGCAACCTCCAGTAGCGAATGGTATCTTCTCCTGCTGATCGTAATCGCAACCATCGCATTTGCACTTGTAGCGTTGAACTTTCATGCGTATGATGACTTTCTTGCCTCCTATAGGCAAGCCTAGAAAATCTCTTGTGCGGTATCCGTTCTTTATCAAATAACATTTTCCGCACTTCGGACATTCCTTTTGGCGTTTTTTGCTTTGCACATGAAGAATAATTGTATTACCTTTGTATTCCTCTCTTGTACATTCAAGGCTGTAAAGCCCCCATGCATGATATAGAAAACTGCTGTTCATTATTATATATTTGTTTGTGGTTATTCAAATATACAAAATGTTCAGCGGTTTTCTTTTGTTCTATACTGAATTTAACACTCGAAATGTCGGATGAACCAAAAATTATACATATATTTGCAGCCGTAGAGAAGACAAAAATCTTTATTTAATGTGCTCTTCTCAACAAAATGCAACCAAAAAACAACAGAATAGCTTTCTTTTTTGTCATTCTGTTAGATCAGGGAGAATAAAAGTAAATACGACACAACACTAAACTCCCGTTCGCATATTTACACGATACAAACAAACATTAAAATAAAAAACGGTTAGATTATGAACAAAAAGTTAGTGCTCATGGGAGCAGCGCTGCTGATGACTGCAGCCACTGCTTCAGCCCAGAAGCGCGTGACTGGTCGTGTGCTCGACACCAATGGTGCACCGATAGCCGGCGCTACTGTACATGTAAAAGGTTCACAAATTAAGACCAAGACCGACGCCAACGGTAACTTCAGTTTGAAGAACATACCTTCTAACGCTAAACAAATTACCTTTAGCTACTTCGGTATGGGTACGCAAACTGTCAGCGTGTCTGCCAATATGCAAGTTACGCTCAAAGACAACGAACAGACACTTGGCGAAGCATACGTAGTAGCTTATGGTAAAGCTACAAAGGCATCGTTTACAGGTGCTGCTGCCAAAATTAAAGGCGACGTGGTTGAGAACAAGGCTACTACCGAAGTTACCTCAGCCCTCGCTGGTGAAGTTGCGGGTGTGCAGATTATGCAGAGCGACGGTAACCCGGGTGCTAACTCAAGCATCGTGATGCGTGGTATCGGTTCAGTAAATGCCGCTGCCTCTCCTCTCATCGTGGTAGATGGAATGCCTTATGCAGGCGACCTCTCAAGCATCGACCCTAAGGATATCGAGAGCCTCGACCTTATGAAGGACGCTACAGCTACTGCCCTTTATGGTTCGCGTGGTGCTAACGGTGTAATCATTATCTCAACTAAGAAAGGTAAAGCAGGTAAACTCTCTATCGGTGCTGACGTGAAATATTCGGTTAGCGGTCGTTGGTTGCCTACTTACGATGTAATCAAGTCGCCCGAACGCTTCGTTGAACTCTCTTGGGAAAGCCTCAAGAACAACTTTATGAAGCAAGGTGCAACCGAAGAACAAGCTATTGGTGCTGCTTCTGCTGCCCTCTTCGACGACCAAAATGGTGGTATTCCTTCTGTTTATAACATGTGGAATGCAGATGGTGCCAACCTTATCGACCCTGCTACAGGTCGCTTTAACAGTGGCATTACTCGCAAATACAACCCCGATAGTTGGGAAGACGAACTCTTCCGCACAGGTCAGAAGGTAGATGCTGGTGTTAACCTTACAGGTGGTACCGACCGCATAAAGACTTACACCTCTGTAGGTTTTACGAAGGATAAGGGTTACCTCGTTGGTGCTGACTACCGTCGTTTCACAGCTCGTAGCAACATGGACTTGCAGATTACCAACTGGTTGAAGGGTTCTACTTCGTTGTCGTATGCTAACTCTCGTCAGAATAAGTCTGTACAGGATGAAAATGCGTCGAACAACGCCATGACCTTCGTCAACTCAATGCCTTACCTCTATCCCGTTTTCCAACGCGATGCGAATGGTAATCGTATCCCCGATGCTTACGTAGGTGGTTATAAGTACGATTATGGTATGGAGAATGGTCGTCCTGCTTATCCCAACGTGAACCCTGCTGGATCAGCTAATTTGGATATCAACCAAACAGATGCTGACCAATTCATAGGTAATGGTCAGTTGGAAGCTTCGTTCCTCAACGACTTTAAGCTTACTGCAGGTTTGGGTTACATGTACCTCCACTCTAACAACAATGTCGTAACCAACCCCTTCTATGGTGACTCTGAGGGTAATGGTATTTATGAAAATACAAGTGCCATTTCACGCCAAGTTGTAGGCAACCAGATCCTTTCATGGAAGCACACCTATAAAGATACACACAACTTTAATGCCTTTGTAGGTCACGAATCTACTTGGACTGACAACCAATTAGCCTATGGTTCAAAGAAGATGTTGGTGCGTGCGGATGGTTTGACCTTTGGTAATGCAGTATCTTATCAGAACCTCACAGGTTACAACTACGGCTATTCACTCGATAGCTGGTTTGGTCAGCTCTCTTACGACTATGCAGAAAAGTACTTCATCAATGGTGCGCTCCGTGCCGATGGTTCTTCACGTTTTGCCAAGGGTAATCGTTGGGGTACATTCGGTTCTGTAGGTGCTGCATGGAACGTAACGAAGGAAGACTTTTTGCGCAATGTTACTTGGTTGCGCAACCTTAAGCTCAAAGCTTCATGGGGTGTTACAGGTAACCAATCATTGGACGGTGCTGGTGACTTAGGTATTTCAGCCTACTATCCCTACACGGATATGTATACAATCCGCAACATGAACGATGCTCCCTCTATTGTCTTTAACCGCAAGGGTAACAAAAACCTTACTTGGGAAAAGACGCAAAACGTAAACGTAGGTGTTGAATTTGACATTGCGGGTATTGTGGAAGGTGAAGTTGACTACTTCAACCGTTTGACTTCAGACTTGCTCTTCCTCCGCAGCACAGCGCTTTCACAAGGTTATGCTTCTATCCCTGTAAACGATGGTAAGATGCGTAACGCTGGTGTCGAATTCAGTTTGACTGCACACGCTGTGAAGACAAAAGACGTAAGCCTCGACATTCGCTTGAATGGTTCACACTACAAGAACAGCATCGTAGAACTCCCGATGGATGGTGAAAGCGGCAACCGCATGGACTTCTATCAATACACAAGCCGTTACACTTGGGTGAAGGGTGGTTCAATCTACGACTTCTACATGCCCACTTATAAGGGTGTTGACCCTGAAACAGGTTATGCACTCTACAAGACACTCAATGCGGTTGACGCAGCGGGCAATGTATTGCAGAAGAATGTAACTGACGTAGAACTCTACAAGAAGAATCACAAGGGCGAACAATATAGCTTGGTAGAAGGTACTCCTACCTCAGTCTGGACTGAAGCAGCAAGTGACTTCGTGGGTAAGTCGGCTACTCCTAAACTCACAGGTGGTTTCGGTTTCGACCTCCGCGTAAAGGACTTCAGCCTCAGCACTACCTTCACTTATTCTCTCGGTGGTTATGCTTACGACTATGTATATGCACGCTTGATGGGTGATGGCGAATTGGGTACATACAACTGGCACAAGGACATGGAAAATCGTTGGACAAAGGCTGGCGATGTAACAGATGTTCCCGCACTTACCAATGGTACTACCCTTGGTAATTATGCCAATGCACGTAGCACTCGCTTCCTTACAAAGCGTAACTACTTGCAGCTTTCTAACATCCGTTTGGCTTACAACTTCCCCGAATCTCTCACAAGTCGTTTGGGCGGTATGCACGGTGCACAGATCTATGCTACAGGCGAGAACCTCTTCTTGCTCAGCGCACGCAAGGGCTTTATGCCGGGCACCACAAGCGATGGTATGACAAGCGACACGCAGTATCTGCCTTCATCAAGCTTCACTGTAGGTTTGAAGTTTAACTTCTAATCCACATTGACTGCGTAAAACAAATTGAGAAATTTCAACTGCTTATCCATAGCACAATAAAAAGAAATTAAATCATGAAATATAAGTTTTTAGCATATATCCCGGTTATGGCTACTGCCTTGCTGTCGTTCTCAGCTTGCTCTGAAAGTTTCCTCGACCGCGAAACAGATGGTAGCTATATTACCCCCGACCAACTTGAAGAGTCTGCAAAGTGGAACCCTAACGCTCTGCTCGGTGACTTGAATGGTGTAACCACGTCTTTGATTCGTTGGCAAGCAGGTGGTTCAGACAGCCAAAGTGACTTCGGACAGAAATCTGTAGACATCTCAACCGACATCATGTCGCACGATATGGTTATGTCGCGTGGTTCAAACTACGGCTACTTCCGCCAAGAAGCACAAGGAATTGCCACAAACAAGAACTTTACTTCAAGCAATTGGTACTTCTACTACAAAGTAGTTGACGCTTGTAACTTTACATTTACCACTCTTGGCAGTGATACTCAGATCCCCGAAGATGCAAGCAAAAAGCTCTACTTTGCACAAGCTAAGACCGCAAGAGCCTTTGCTTATAGTAACTTGGTAAACCTTTTCACAGGTGACTACGCTACTTATAAGAATAAAAAAGTTTTGCCTATCTATCGTGAGCAATCAACAACTTACAAGGCACCCCAAACTACTGAAAATGTTTACAAGTTAATTTTCGAAGACTTGGATAGTGCCATTGTAGCTTTCAACGATGCTGCCAAAGTTGGTTACACTTCAACAATCGACCAACCGAGTTTGGCTGTTGCCTACACTTTGAAGGCTTATGCTTACTTGCAGATGGGTGACAATGCTAACGCTAAGGCTAATGCTGACCTCGCTATCGAAGCTGCACAAGGTGCTGGCAAGACAATCCTCCCGAAGAGCAACTTGAACTACGGCTTTAACACCGTAAATAACAACGACTGGTTGTGGGGTGTAGATGTCACTGCTGATAACACAGGTGGTTTGTGTACCTTCTGGGGCATGATAGACCTTTACACTTATAGCTACACTGCTGCAGGTGACTTCAAGGTTATCAACTCTGACCTCTTTAACCAAATCCCCGAAAGTGATGCACGTCGCGATTGGTTTACAACCAGCCCCTACTACGCAGCTTGGCAAGGTAGTCCACTCGCACTGTTGCCTACTGGCAAGTTCCACTCAGATCGTTCAACACAAATCATGGGCGACCGTAACTGGGAAAGCGACATCCACTTTATGCGTATTGAGGAATGCTACCTCATTGCTGCCGAAGCTGAAGCTCGCCAAGGTCACACAGCAAGCGCTGCCACTTATCTCAAGGCTATCCTCGATAACCGCGATGAAACTACCGCTGCCTCACTTGCAAGCATGACTAACGACCAGCTCCTCGATGAAATTTTCTTTAACTGGCGTGTAGAAATGTGGGGTGAAGGTAAGAGTCTCCAAACCTTCAAGCGTTTCAAGAAGAACATGACTTGCCCTGCCAACGACCCCCAATATGGTATTGCTGCTGATGGTAGTGCACGTGTAATCAACTATGATTCTAAGGAAGTTGTTTTCGCAATTCCTAACCAAGAATTGCAATATAACCCCGCAATGAAAGATGCTGATCAATAATCAGAGGTCTTAAAAAATAGATAACCATAAACAACTAAGCATCCTGTTAGATTTTTAGGTCTAACGGGATGCTTTTTTCGTTTCCTTACTTGAAATTCAAGTGCTTTGCTTAATTTTTTGTAAATTTGCAGCCGAAAACAAATACACAATCAAAATACTTAATGGCAAAAGAAACTGAACTGACGCGCGAACAACTCATCAGACATAAGCTCGATTTGTTGCTCCGCACCGGACAATTGTTGGTGGAAAGCGCCGCCGACACCAATCGCATTATGCGCAATATGAAGCGCACAGCTGCCTTCCTCGGTCTGCCCGAAGAGCACTTGCACATCTATGTGCAGTTCAACATGCTGATGGTGAACCTCAGCGACAATGAACACTCGTACAGCAAATTCCAACGCTGCGATAAGCATGGCATTAACATGACTACCATCTCGCTTATCAGTAAACTCTCGTGGAAAGCTATACGCGAGGACTATAGCATTGAGCAATATGCTGAAGAACTCGAAGAAATTGCCCGCCGCCCACGTAACTACACACCTGTGCAAGTTGCTATCGGTACTGGTTTTGCCTGTGGTGGCTTCTGCATTCAGTTTGGTTGCGACTGGACAGCCTTCTTCTATGCCTCATTTGCTGCAGCCATTGGTATGTATTTGCGCGGACTCATGTTGCGCAAAGGCTTGAACAACTATATGGGCATTGCCATTGCTGCTTTTATCAGTACGGTCATTGCTTGGGCTACAACCTTCCTCCCACCTTCGTGGACCGATACCCCACTCCACCCACTCTTGGCTTGTGCCCTCTTTATTGTGCCTGGTGTACCTTTGATTAACTTTGTCGACGATATGCTCGACAATTACATACAAGTGGGCTTAACACGTGCCATTAACACCTTCTTGATGATTGTGGCAATGTCGTTTGGTATTGCGTTCTTCTTGAAGTTATCAAATTTCGACCTCACGCAATTCTACACCATTCCCATGATTCCGCACAACTCTTACATCAGTTATGCTGCAGCTGCTGCCATTTCAGCCATGGGCTTCTCAATGATCTTCAACATTCCGCGCCGCTTGCTTTGGGTAGTTGCCATTGGTGGTATCATTGCCGTGTGCACACGTAACTTTGTCAACTTAGGTCCGAGCAACAATAACATGGGTCTTGACATGGGCTTGGCAATTGGTTCGCTCGCAGGTAGTGCCTTGGCAAGCCTTATCGCAGTGAAGGCCGTGCACTGGGTGCATGCTCCTAACCACGTAATCTCTATCCCCAGTGTAATTCCTATGGTGCCTGGTGTATTGATGTATCGTGCTTTGGTAGGTCTCATCGAGATGAATGGTGTGGTAGGCGAACTTACCAATGCCATGAAGTTTGGTATGGCATCAGCCATCACCATTATGTGTATTGCCTTGGGTGTTGCCATTCCTAACGTGTTTGTACGCCATTGGGTAGCTAAGGATCGCCAACGCAAACTCCAACAACTCATCGAAGACCGCAAAAAGCGCGGTGATTTCGTTGATTTGACTGAATTATAAAACATAAATAAAAGGGTGGTTCTAAAAGATTAAATTGCTTAGAACCACCCTTAAATCTAACAGTAAACCATGTATCAAGAACCAACTAACCTATCTTGTGGCCGCATCGAAGTGATTTGCGGTTCAATGTTCTCAGGTAAAACCGAAGAACTCATTCGTCGACTAAAACGTGCACGCATTGCGCGTCAACGTGTTGAGATATACAAACCTGCCATCGACACACGCTATTCTGAGGAGGACGTGGTGTCGCACGATGCCACATCTATTGCCTCTACGCCTGTAGACTCTGCCCGAAGCATCTTGCTCATGGCTTCTGAAGCGCAAGTAGTAGGCATTGACGAAGCCCAATTCTTTGACGACTCGCTTGTGGATGTGTGCAACGAATTAGCAAACAGTGGCAAGCGCGTAATCATTGCAGGATTAGACATGGACTTTAAAGGTGTTCCCTTCGGTCCTATGCCCCAACTTATGGCGATAGCCGAGGACGTTACCAAAGTTCACGCCATTTGTGTGAAGTGTGGCAATTTGGCGCACGTCTCACACCGCATCGTAAAGGACGAAAAGCGCGTACTCCTTGGCGAACAAGATGAATACGAGCCCTTGTGCAGACAGTGCTATAATAAAGCAAAGTAAAGCTTAAGTATTAAGTATTACATTCTATTGAGGTTCTCATGCGCTAGCCCAACCCCGAAAAGTAGGGTGTTCAAAATCCATGTTTTTTTCCGGCACGATTTTGTAGGATTTTGATGTCGATAAGTAGCATGGTTAAATGGGTTACCCCGTTAGGGGTGAGATAAGGTAGCCAGGTATGTGAATGAGGGTTTTACCCGAATTCTCATGCCTGGTTAACGTATGCCACCACACCAAACGGGTCACCCTGTTATGGGTGAGATTGGGCCTAGGCGAACAGCCGTTTTCATAGGATAGGCATGTCGTGGGAATACTATCCCTCACAAAAAAACTTCGTTAGCGCAGTTACTAACGAAGTTTTTTGTTATTTATAAATACTTGCTATTTCAAGCAAGAGGACGCTTAACAATAGCGGAAGCACGGTCGAGTGCTACGTTGATGTTAGGACAAATGTGGTCTTTGCCAAGGAGTTTGCAGAAACCATTATGTTCGAGTACACTATACACATTCGGTGTTACACCCGAAAGCACAATGTGCGTGCCCTCACGATGGCTCATTTCACAAAGATTCTGCAAGTTGTGAATACCCGTAGAATCAATGAATGGTACACGACGCATACGAATGACACGTACCTTAGGATGATTCTCCATTGCAGCCATCAATTCCTCGAACTTATTGGCAATACCAAAGAAATAAGGACCATTGATTTCGTACACCTCAACCCCCTTCGGAATAATAAGGTGTTCCTCGTGAACCTCTGCATCGGTTTCATCGTTCGGGTCAATTTCATCGGCAATCACCTTGATTTGAGTAGACTCTGCCATACGCTTCATAAAGAGCAAGCAGGCAATGAGCAAACCAACCTCAATGGCTATGGTGAGGTCGAATACCACAGTGAGGAAGAAGGTGATGAGCAACACGATGACGTCGCTCTTAGGATTCTTCATCAACTGCATAAAGGTGCGCCAACCACTCATGTTGTATGACACAATAACCAATACACCAGCCAAACAAGACATGGGGATGTAAGCTGCCAAAGGCATGAGCACCAAGAAGATGACGAGCAACACAATGGCATGTACAATACCTGCTACGGGCGTACGACCACCATTGTTAATATTGGTCATGGTACGTGCAATCGCACCTGTACAAGGAATACCACCAAAAAGAGGGGTACAGATGTTGGCAACACCCTGACCTATCAACTCTTGGTTTGAATTGTGGTGGTCGCCACATACACCATCAGCCACAGTAGCCGAGAGCAACGATTCAATGGCACCCAACACAGCAATAACCATGGCTGTAGGGAAAAGACCTTTCACGTTTTCCCAACTTAAATTGGGCACTTGGAGCGAAGGTATAGAGGCTTTGATTTCACCAAATTGGTCGCCAATCGTAGTTACGTGGAAATTAGTGTGGGCATTAAGGAAATACACACCCACCGTCATAAGAATAATGGCTACAAGCGAACCAGGAATCTTTTTAGAGACCTTCGGGGTCAGTGCAATAATTACGATGCTCAAAATACCGACGGCTGTGGTTACCCAATCAAGCGTATCGAAATGTTGGAAATAAATGCCCCACTTTGAAAGGAAGTCACCAGGCAACTTTTCTGTTTGCAAACCAAAGAGGTCCTTAATCTGTGTGGTGAAGATGGTCACAGCGATACCACTGGTAAAACCTACGACAATGGGATAAGGAATGAACTTGATGATGGTTCCGAGTCGGCATACACCTAACAAAATTAAAAACGCACCTGCCAACATCGTAGCAAGCATCAAGCCAGGGAGCCCTAAATTAGGGTTCGACACAATGCCGTAAATAATTACGATAAAGGCACCTGTCGGTCCACCAATCTGCACACGGCTACCACCTAATGCCGAAACAATGAAACCACCAATAATGGCTGTAAGAATACCCTGTGAGGGAGATACACCTGAGGCAATACCAAACGCAATTGCCAACGGAAGGGCTACAATGCCCACAATTAAGCCCGCCATTAAGTCGGCAGCCAACTTTTCTTTGTTGTAATGCCGCAGTTCGCTAACCAAGCGCGGCGCAAAGGAAGAAAAACTCATTAATATATTTAGTTATTTGTTATAGTTTTAAAGGTGCAAAGTTACATATTTATTGTCAATAATTTAAGATTTCTTGCAAAAGGTGTGAGATGTAAGGGCATTTCAAGCAAATTGCCCCACATTCTGTTCAATAAATTTAGCAAGTTAAGGAAAATAAAAACACTTTCGCTTGATAAGCAAGTATTTAATGCGTACCTTTGTCCGCATAAAACACATAAAATCCATTTAACAAACAAACCTATTGAGAAACATGAAGCACAGAATTCTCTGTTTTCTTATGTTGCTGTCGTTGTTGCCATGTGCAACATGGGCACAAACGTTTGTGAATCTTACCCCTCGTCCTAAGACAATGACTGTGGGTACAGGCTCACTCAACATGCCTACGCAGTTTACAGTAAACTACACCGACCTTGACGAAGACGGTGTAAACGAAGTGAAGCAATTTGTTGCAGCCTATACCGCTGTAACAGGAGCTGAAGTAAACATTACTACTGGCGATGAGAACGCATTGTTCCAAGTAGCTATGCTCCCCCCTGCTAACACCCTTAAAGAAAGTGGCTACACACTAAACATTACTACCAACAAGGTAGAAGTAAAGGGTAAGAGCGCACTGGGTCTTTTCTACGCTTTTCAGAGTGTAAAGAAAATGCTCCCTGCCAACGTAATGGCTGGCGTAAAGGATGCTAAAATCACTACCTACGCTTTACCCGTGGTAAACATCACCGACCAACCGCGCTTTGACTATCGTGGTTTCATGCTCGACGTGTCACGCCACTTCTTCACAGTGAACGAAGTGAAGCGCATGATCGATGTAATGGCTGCTTACAAGATGAATGCCTTCCACTGGCACCTTAGCGATGACCAAGGTTGGCGCGTAGAAATCAAAAAATATCCTAAGCTCACCACGGTAGGTTCTATCGCTCCTAACAGCCGCTTTACGGATATGAAGGAATGCACACAGTATTGGATTAACAAGCCCTATGGTCCTTACTTCTATACACAAGAAGAAATTAAGGACGTGGTTGCTTATGCCAAGGCGCGTCACATCGAGGTTATCCCTGAAATCGACATGCCGGGTCACTTCTGCGCAGCTATGACTGCTTATCCTGAATATAGCTGCGATCCCAATGGCAATCACCGCATTTGGGACGATGGTGGCATTAGCAGCGACGTGATGAACGTGGCTAACCCCGAAGCTGTGCAATTTGCTAAGGACATCTTAGGTGAGCTCATCGAACTCTTCCCCAGCCAATACATCCACATTGGGGGTGACGAATGTCCCACAAATGCTTGGCAAGGCAATGCACAATGCCAGGCTTTGTACAAAGAACTCGGTTTAACACACTACCGTCAGCTTCAAAGTCACTTCATCAAGCAGATGGATGAATTTGTAAAGTCGAAGGGTCGCAAACTCGCTGTTTGGAATGAAAGTATCAGTGCTGAAGGTGCCGACCTTAACATTGTGAAGGCTACCGATGCTACTGTATTCTGCTGGACAAACCCCGAAGCTGCTGTTGATCAGGCTAAAAAATTAGGCTTAAAGAGCATCTACACACCTTGGGGTCCCTACTACATTAACCGTCGTCAGGGTAACACCGAGAAGGATCCTCCCGGAGCTGGTTATGGTACCGACCACGTACAAGCTACTTACAACCAGAACATTCCAGCCAACACTACCTATGGTGTGCAAGGTACCTTCTGGACTGAACACGTTTCAGACGCTGAATACATGGAATGGTTGGCACTCCCCCGACTCATTGCCATTGCAGAACGCGGTTGGACTCCTGAAGCAAACAAAAACTTCAGCGACTTCCAGAAGCGTATGTCAGCCGACACCGTTATGCTGAACTATGGCAACTATAAATATTGCAAATACTACATGCTCGGCACTGAAACAGGCGGTAGCCACAACGATAAGGTTATGCCTTTCGCTAACACTGCCGACAAGAAGTACTACTACCGCATCATCTCGGGCGGTACGGATGCTACGCGTGTGGGTCGTTGCATCGAACTTTTGGCTGAAGGTTCTGAACTTATTGCTGCCAATAGCGGTAAGGGTGCTAAGGCTGGCGTGCTTTGGACCAGTCCACAAGCTGCTGAAGGTGCTACTAACTACGACTACCAATGGTGGAGCATTGAAGAAGACCCTGCCAACCCTGGCAAATATGCTTTGGTTTGCAAAGCACAACCTAATGGTTCTGTAAACGCAGCCCCCACTGCTACAAATACTGGCGGTCGTTGGACTTACGACAACAATGCTAAACACTACAACTTTACATTGGGCGCAGGTGCCTATGGCAAGAAGGGCAACAACTACTATTATAGCCTCTCGAGCGACAAGGTAAATGGTCAGTACTTAAACTCTTCAATGGCGGGTCAAGGTCTTGCCGTGAATGTATATTCTAATCCTAACGACGGTGCTGGTGGTCAGTGGGAATTTTCTCCGCTCGAGAACTATGGTTCTACTGAAACACCCGTCACCTTCGACTACCTCGTAGAAGGCAAGGCTTACACATTCAGCAATGCAGTTGAAGGCTTCGAAGGTCTTGCATTGGCTGACGACAACCAGGGCAACAACCTTAAGGCGAGTGCTGACTTGTATGCAAATAACGCTTGGATTGCAGAATCGGTTACGACCAATGCTGATGGTTCACAAACCCTCAAACTCAAGAATGCCGTAACAGGTCGTTACATTACTGGTCTTGGCAACTTCCAAAGCCGAGTAGGTGCTGCTGCAAATGTAGGTGCTTCACAAGCTGAAGCCAACGTAACATTGAGCCTCAACGCTAAATACAACGACCTCCGTGTGAAGGTTGCTGGCAAGAGTCTCTTCCCCCTCCCCGCAGGACAAGTTAATGCAGGTAGCACTATTTCGAATGGTGCTGATGCTGCTCGCAACCAAGGTAGCGAATGGACCGTTCAACAGGTTAACGTCGTTACATTTACTTGTGTGGACGACTTGGGTAGTACACTTGGCACTTACACACGCAGCATTCCCGCAAGTGTAAATGAGATTACAGCTGAATTCTGCCCCACTATTAAGAACAATAGCGTGCAGAACATCGAGGCTACGGGCGAAAATGCTTATAAAGTTACTTACAAGCGTAGCGCTTACTCTGTAGTTTATAACTGCACTACAGAACGTGGTGCTATCATCAGTTCTGACGAAATAGCAGTGCCCGTAGGCGAAAAGCATAAGGTAGCTGTTCCCGAACACAAATACTTTAGCTTTAAGAGCGCAGATGCCACAAACGGCGAAGAACTCACGCTCACTGCCGACCGCACCATTAACGCTGTTTACACCACTGAAGCCACGATTGGTGTGAAGAAGGATGGCAACGTCGTTACGAAGCTCGAAGCTAACAAGGACTACTTGATGTACGATGCTACTACTGCCTCAGGTCGTGCAGGTTATCGTTGCGTTAACAGCAGCGACAAGTACATCAACCGCGTACTCAGTGCCGAAGGTCAGAATGCTTCAATCATTTGGAACTTGCAGGGCAGTGGCAATCGTTTTAAGGTATACAACGTAGGCGAAGAACTTTATGTTCCCCAACTCGTTCTTTCGCAAGCAGTGAAGGCTACCAGAAATGGCGACACCTTTACCTTCTCTCTCAACGAGGATGGTGCTACTTGGAAAATTCAAGGTAGCAACAACATGCGTTGGGATGGTGTTGAAAATGGTTCACTCGTAGGTTGGAACCAAGGCAATGGTCACCCCATCCGCATCACTACTTTCTATGCACAACCGATGTTCCAGATTACACAGGCTTGCAGCAAGTTGGATAAGGGCGATGACACCTTCGACCTCACTCAGGTACTTGTTAATGCGGGTTCTGCTTACACCTTTGTTTATCCTCAAATTGAGGGTTACACACTCGACCACGTTACAGGTCTCGAGAACTTTGAAGGTACTGTTGAAAGCAACCTCAATGTTGTAGCTTACTACTCTCCCGTTGACGCTATCAACAATGTAACTGTTGACAACAAGGCTAAGAATAAGGGTATCTACGACCTCCAAGGCCGTCGTTTACTTCGCATTCAGCAACCTGGCCTCTATATCATCAATGGCCAAAAAGTATTGGTAAAGTAAAAGACTGATTGATAAATCGCAAAAAGCACAGGAAACGAATTTTCTGTTTCCTGTGCTTTTTTTATCTCAGGAGTTGCCCAAGTTTTGGACCTTTCATCCTTGCAGAGTAGTTTTTATTTATGGCAATTTACAGCTTCAAATGAATCGTAATTCTCAAAAAAACTATGCAATGGTAATAAAAGACTAGAAAAAAGCTTGCTCTTTCGAATAAAAAGTGTATCTTTGAAACCTAGAAGCAACAATCATTACATAATGGGTAAACAAGCCATCATAGAAGCTTTACGCCATTATTTCAGCACCCAGCCCGTACTGAAAGCTTGGCTGTTCGGTTCTTTCTCTAGAGGAGAAGAAACAAAAGATAGCGATGTCGATATTATGGTCTCTTTGGACAAGAGCAAACCTATTGGTTTAAAATTCTTCGGCATGTGGAGTGATTTGGAAGAACTCTTAGGTAGAAAAGTT
>OLYC01001359.1_pt1 | contig 16926 bp, 14 predicted proteins | sample 1674271 | NCBI WGS metagenome assembly OLYC01 (sample SAMEA103958154, study PRJEB25191) | human gut metagenome
TCGGGTAAAACCCTCATTCACATACCTGGCTACCTTATCTCACCCCTAACGGGGTGACCCATTATAACTATACCTGAATTGTGGTATTTTTCATGTTTATTTTCGTTGAATATCAACCATTTATAACATTAAAACAACCTCAAAACCATGCAGAACATTTTGGGGATTTTGAACACCCTACCTTAATGGGAAAAGATTTTGTTGTTTAGAACTTATTATTTTTGGCACTTGCTTTTGCAGGCTTTTTTGTAATCTTTGTCGCAGGCTTTTTTGCACGACTTATTCTTTTTAGAGCACTGCTTGTTTTTCTTGCATTTCTTTTGGCAAGCCTTCTTGCAAGAGTCTTTGCGTGCTTTGTTCATTTTGCAGCATTGCTTGCTTTGTTCGCAGGTGTCAGGACAAGCCTTGTTGCAGGGCTTTACATCGTCTGCCAATGCCATTGTGACACTGAACATCACAAGGCATAAAAGTGAAAGCATTTTTTTCATAATCAAGTTGTATTTATTGTTTAAAAATTAGTCTTATTGAGTTTGTCTTAAATGCGTTTAAGTCCTCCACTGCGCAGCGAGTTTGTTACAACGCTTACACTGCTCAACGCCATAGCAGCTCCAGCTATCATAGGGCTTAGCATAAAACCACAAATAGGGTAGAGCACACCAGCTGCAATAGGGACGCTCACGACGTTGTAGAAGAAGGCCCAAAATAGGTTTTGGCGTATGGTTCGAACTGTACGAGCAGACAGTCGAATGGCTTGAGGCAGACGTAGCAAATCGGAAGTAAGCAAAGTGAGCATAGCGGTATCTATGGCAATATCGCTACCACGTCCCATGGCAATGCTTAAGTCGGCAACAGCTAATGCTGCACTGTCGTTAATGCCATCGCCTACCATGGCAACCTTTTTACCTTCGGCTTGTAATTGTTTTACAAAGTTAGCTTTGTCGGCAGGTAGGGTGTGTGCTACGTAGTGGTCGATACCCACCTCGCTTGCTACCACTGCTGCTGTTTGTGCATTGTCGCCTGTAAGCATGTAGGTTTCGATGCCTAAAGCTTTAAGTTGTTTGATGGCAGTGGCAGAGGTAGATTTAACTTCGTCGTTCAGAGCTAATAAGGCTAAGATTTTTGTGCCGTCGGTCAACGCTACTAAGCTGCACGCTTGATGCGTATAGTTATTGGCAAACTGATGTTGTGTGGCGGTAAGAGTGATGTTTTTTTCTTGCATCCACTTTGAACTGCCTACATAATATGTGCAACCATTTATACATCCGCTTACACCATTTCCGGGTAGTGCGGTGAAGTTTTCAACCTTGCAGGTTGTTTCGTCTTTTAAGAATGTGCAAACCGCTTCGGCAAGGGGATGTTCAGACTGTCGTTCGAGAGATAGTAGGATATTGCGCCATTGACTTTCAGAGTCGGACTCAAACCATGCGGCTTTTACTTCAGGGTGTCCCACAGTGATGGTTCCTGTTTTATCGAGTACTACGGCATTTATTTTCTCGGCAACTTCTAAACAGGTAGCGTCTTTAATAAGTATGCCAGAAGAGGCTCCACGCCCAATGCCTACGATGATGGCTGTAGGGGTTGCAAGACCTAACGAACAAGGACATGCAATAACCAATACAGAAACCATGGCAATTAAGCCGTGGGTTAGACCATTAGCGGAATCGAGTAGAATCCAAGCTATCAATGTGATAAGTGAAATGCCAATGATGGTGGGCACAAACACGGCTGCAATGCGGTCGACCAATGCCTGTACGGGGACTTTGCTGCCTTGTGCCTCTTGCACCATACGCACAATTTGGGCTAAAAGTGTATCGGTGGCACGTTTTTGGGCTCGATAGTGCAATGTGCCATTCTTGTTGATGGTGCCTGCCATAACCTTATCACCGATGTTTTTTTCAACAGGGATAGGTTCTCCGCTCAGACTACTCTCGTCTATATTAGAGGCACCTGTAATAACTTCGCCATCCACAGCGATGCGGTCGCCTGGTCGTGCTAATAGAACGTCACCTGTTTTTACGTCGTTTACATGCTTTGTAACCTCCTTTCCATTGGGAAACACACAAACTACTTGCTTGGGCTGTAGCTGCATGAGTTTGCGAATGCTATTGGTGGTGCGATGTTTGGCACGAGCCTCAAGCATACGACCTAACAAGATAAATGCGGTAATAACACCCACGCTATCGAAGTAGAGGTGAGGTTGCATGCCGTGAGAGATGAACCATTGTGGAAAGAAAAGGTTGCAGAAACTGTAAATGAACGACACGCTGATGCTCAGTGCTACAAGTGTGTCCATATTGGAGGTACCATGTTTTAGGAGTTTCCATGCGGGGGTATAAAACAGTCTGCCGTATTTCCACAATGAAAAGGCTGCTAAAAAACATGAGGCTACCTCTTGTCCAGCAAATAGATGGGGGATAATGCCTAATACCAATAGTGGTATGGCTATAGCCAATGCTCCCCATGCATTGCGTTGCATTTGTTTTAGTGCTTCGTTGTGATTGGCGACGCACTTCTTTGAGGTACTCTTTTTATTTGATGTATTGGGGGTGGTTTGGTTTAATTCGTTAGCAGATTTTTTTTCGGAAGCTACTTCTTCGTCTGCAAAAATGTGGGTTCCCTCGTCGTCTGTTTGGTCAATAATGAGTTCAAACCCCATGCGTTCTACGGATTGCTGTAGTTGTTGTGCCGTGCATGCTGCATCATCAAACTTTACGGTGGCTCGGTTCATGGGTAGATTTACATTCACTTCGACCACTCCTTCCACACTACGCAACGCTTTGCCTACGTGGGCAGAACATGAAGCGCAACTCATGCCTTTAACAGGATATGTTTTCTCTATAATCATTTTTTCTATAGTTTTGGGGTGACTTTAATAATTTTGCTAAGTCGTTTCTGTTATGTTTGTGAATGCAAATTTAGTGATATTGGTTTGTTCGATGGAATAAACTATATTAAATTTGTTTACTCTGCCATTTGCCTGAACGCATATAAAGGTAGCATAATACAAGGACGATGCTGCTATACACAATTTCGCTTGCCCAACACCAAGGCAACGAAAGACGTAGGTGAAAGATGGCTATAGCGACATAGCACGTGTAGATTATGAGGGTGCCAATTTCAATGACAAATGCTATGCGGGTATTGCCAGTGCCACTGACAGCGTGGAAGAGTATTTGTGCAGGGATGGAAAAAAAGTAAGAACAGAGTTGCACATAAAGCGCTACACGTGCTGCCTCCATAAGTGGTGCATCGGTGGTAAAGATACGCATGACCTGGGTGGGAAAAATGGCAATAAGAAGTAATATGGGGGTAAGAATGCCGTATGCCATAATAATGGTGCGCCGCAACATAGGACGCACTGATTGGGGTTCACCTTGCCCCATGAGATTGCTCACTAAGGTGCTGGCGGTAGAGGCTAAAGCTACTACAGCCATAAAGGTGAACGACGATATGTTGCGAATGATGTTGGTGGCGGCTAAAGGTTGTTCGCCTAAGTGCTCAATGCTGAGGAAGAAGATAAACCAAGTGCCAAGTGAGAGGAAATTTTGTACCATAGTCCACACGCTAAGGCCTAAAATGCGACCTAAAAGGTGGAATTTGAAATGAGGGAGTACGTTCAGTGCGTAACGGCTGTAAGGAATGCTACGCCATGTATAAATGATAAAAAATAGGGTAGAAACGGCTTCTGCCATACTACTACCTATGGCAGCACCAGCAATGCCTAATGCGGGGAAACCGAAGTTACCAAAGATGAGGGTGTAGTTGAACACCACATTGCTTAATACCATTATCACGGAATTGAGTGTAAGGGTACGGGTGTGGGTGGTAGCAACGAAAAAGGCGCGAAACATGAGGTTGATGAAGGCAAAAAAGAAACCATAGACACGCCAATGTAGGTAACTGTTTGCAGCTTCATAGACACGGTGTGAACTGATGAGTTGCTCCATGATGTAGGGCGAGAACTGGCGGGTGAGCACAAATAATACAGTTGCTAACACAAGTAGGAAACCAAGACTGTGATAAAATATGCTACCTATGCGGGGATAGTTCCCTTCACCATTGCGACGCCCCATGAGTATTTGTGCTCCGATGCTGAATCCTAATCCAAGCATAAACACGGTGATAAAGAAGATGCCACCAAGGGCTGATGCGCCTAATTCTACCTCGCCTACACGACCAAGGAAGGCGGTGTCAGTGATGCCTATGAGTTGCTCCATCAAAGTGCTGATGAGGATGGGGAAGGCTATCTTCCATATTTGTGAGTAGGAGAAAGTATGAAGTTTGGGAAACATGGTGCAGTGGGTAAATATGATTCTTTGTAGTGCTTTAGGGGATATGTTTGCGCACTTAGAGTTAAAACGTAGGGGAAATAATGAGAGAAAGGCTGTGTTGACCACAATAAGCGTGGAGCAACACAGCCTTTTATGTGCATTTGTGATTTCTTGACTATGTCAAAAAATTACTTGATAGCTTTTTCTGCTTTAGCAACTTGTGCCTTAGCCTTGGCAGCAGCTTTGTCGTAAACCTTTTGAGCCTTAGCCTTGTCTGCAGGGTTCTTAGCAGCCTTTACTGCATCGTAGAGAGTCCAAAGGTTGAACTTAGCAGCAGCTTCCTTCTGAATAGAAGTAATCTTGCTTGAGTATGCTTCTACAGCAGCTTCTTCAGCGGGAGTAGCATAAGCGTGCTTGTAACCCTTTTCTTTGTTCCACAAACCGCGAGTAAAGTCGGGGAATGATACGCTTGCGAAGTTGTTGTCCATTGAGATGGCACCGAGTTCAGCAATGCAGCACCACTCTGCAAGGTCGTATACGTCCATGTCGAGGGGAAGACCGTGTTGGAGGCAGTAGATGAGACGAGCACACATGATGAAGTCCATACCACCATGACCACCTACCTTTTTAGCTAATTCACCAAACTTGGCAAGGATGGGTGATTCGTATTGCTTTTCGAGAGCCTGCTTTTCGGCTTCAGGCATAAAGCTGTGTGAACTGAGGTTGTCAACCTGGGGCTTATGACCGCTAGCAGCTAACTGCTTGCTATCTACAGCATAACCTTCAACAGGATACTTGTTAGCAAAGCCCTTAGTACCAGTGAGCTGGTAGAGACGGTTGTAGGGCTGAGGATTCATTACGTCGTGCTGAAGTTCAATAACTTTAGCTTTTTCTGTACGAATCAATGTTGTGGTATGGTCACCATTACGGAAATCGTTGCAGGGCTTACCTGTCTTCTTTTCAACGAGTTCTTTACCATGTACGCTCTTGGTATCCATAGCAACAAGTGTCTTCATGCGGTCGCCACGGTGAATGTCGAGTGCTTGAGCTACAGGACCAAGGCCGTGAGTTGCATAAACGTCACCACGATTTTCACGGTTGTATTTTAAACGCCAACCAAGTTGTTCAGGATCTGAACCATTGGGGTTTTTCCAATAGTAATCCCAGAAATCGTCGAGGTTGTGGATGTAAGCACCCTGAGCGCGGATGATTTCACCAAACACACCATGCTGTGCCATGTTGAGTGTACGCATTTCGAACCAGTCGTAGCAGCAGTTTTCAAGAATCATACAGTTCTTCTGCATTTTTTCTGAAAGGTTTACAAGCTTCCAGCATTCTTCGAGGTTCATTGCTGAGGGAACTTCGTCGGCTACATTCTTGCCATGCTGCAAAGCGCATTCAGCTACGGGGAAGTGGTGTTCCCAGTCGGTAGCTACGTAAACGAGGTCGATATCGGGACGTGCGCAGAGTTCCTTGTAACCATTCTCACCAGAGTAGATGGCTGCGGGAGCGAGACCTGCCTTACGCAAATATTGTTGGCAAGCTTCAGCACGTTCGGGAACATAGTCGCAAAGAGCTACTACTTCTACACCAGGAATTACGCAGAAGTTTTCTACAGCACCAGGACCACGCATACCGAGACCTACGAGACCAATACGTACTTTCTTAATCTTAGGAAGTTTAAGACCGATTACGTCCTTCTGACCAGCAGGGCGAGCAGGAGTTTCAATTTCGATGCTTCCCTTGTTCCAATGCCATTTGGTAGAAGGAGAAAGAGATTGTGCTTGTGCTAATGAGCTACCCATAGTGAGGAGAGCAGCGAAGGCAAAAGCAATACACTTTACCATTTTCATAGATAGATGAATTTATTTTTAAAAGATGATTATATTTTCAATGTTTGCAGTGCAAAGGTAGCATAAAGTGATTAAAATTGCAAATATTTCATCTTATTAAAGTCCTTATAAACATGGCTTTGGGCTTTTTTAGAATTGTATGGCATAATGTGTGTGGACTATACTACTGTGAAAAGCATGTGTTGTAGCCCTAAAATTGTGGTTCAATGCTTACTCTATTTTTGTTTTTTCAAAAAAAGTGGTTCTAAAAATTCCGAAATAGAATTATTAGAACCACATTTTTTGATGTTTATTATTTTGCTTGTACTACACCTCAATATTTTGTGTGTAGGTACTTGCTAAATAATAATTAATTATTTCATTGTCTTCAAGTGCTCGAAAGCTGCCTTCACAAAGTCGCTTTCAGGATCAATTTCCTTAGCAATTGTGGCATACTTAGTTGCTTCTGCCTTATTAGGTGTATTGATAGCAACGTAGTAGAAGAAGAGGTAGCGGCAAGCCTCGTAACGTGCATTACGTGCCTTAGCCTTGATAGCATCGTCTTCGCTCTCGTTGATAACGTTTACATAGTTGTCGCGTACAGCATCGATAGGTTTGTTGGTATCAGTGTTGTTGAGACGTGCCAACATTTGGTATGCGAGAACCTTAGGCAGTTTATTCTCTGTTTCAGTAGCAAGTACGTCCTTAAAAGCTTGTTCAGCCTTGTCGTGGTAAGCTTTCTTTTGTTCGGGGGTATTGTTTTCTTGCTGCCAACCTGCCAAATACTTGGTACCAAGCTGATATTTGTCAGAGATATCGGCCTTGTCGCCAAGGAGTGCAAGGTATTTTTCGAATATTTCGATACCCTTGTCAGCCTGCTTGTTACGAACGTAGAGGTTTGAAATTTCGTAGTAGTAAGAACCACGTTTATTGATGTTCTCTTCCTTCTTCTTATCTTCTTCGATGGTAGGGAATTTTTCCTCAAGATCTTTTACAGCTGCTTCGTAGTAAGTGATAGCTTCAGGATAATTGCGATTTTCCTTAGCAAGCTTTGCTGCATAATCAAAGTCCATGTAGAAGTATACAGAATCGGGGAACTGCTTGTCGCGGATATAAGCAGCAGCATCGTTTGCATTCTTCAAGGCTCCATCATAGTCCATTGCTGTTTCAACTTTGTTGTATTTAGCAAAGAACTCCATACGAGGAATGATAATGTCTTTGGGAGCAAGAGGCTTAACCTCGTTGGCAATCTGGATGATTGTGTCGAGATAATCCTCATTCTTTACAGACATAGAGAAGAGTGCTTGCAAGTAGTTTTCGCATGCACGAATGTCAAGGTGTGTTGTATCCTTGGGAGTAGCTGCATAATATACCTTGTAGCTTTCGATAGCCTTGGCATAATCATCGAGCTTGTAATAGATATTACCCAATTCAAGGTCGGCTTCTGTGAACGAAGGATCAATTTCTTTAATCTTGTTCAAGTAGTCGATAGCAGCGTGGGGGTTGATGTTTTTATATACGAAAGCATTACGCTTCATGGCTCCTACGTTTGTAGGGTCGTTGGCGAGAACTTCGTCATAACGTGCACCAGCTTCACCCCACTTTTGGAACTTCATGAACACTTCTGCAGAGAACATGAGTCCGGGAATATAGGTAGGATCGAGTGTATAAACCAACTTGGCACACTGACTTGCACCCTGAAGCTCATTGTTTTCAAGAAAGTATGTACCTACAGCTACGAGGTCTTCCTTGTTTTTCTTGATTTTCTTTTCAAGAGCCATATACACTTTGCCAGCCTTATCGGGATCGTCCATCTGCAAGCTAACAATTTGTTCGGCTTGAGCCTGGTACTCAGGATTCAAAGGAGGGCAATCGTAATTACGAGTTTGAGCCTGTGCTCCGCTAACGCCCAAAGCGAGAAGCGCTGAGAACGCTGCTACGCGAAAGATGTTCTTTTTCATATATTGTGTTGCTGTTTTATTCGTTGTTAATTTGGTTTTTTTGTGCGTGAATTTATCATGTTATGCGAAAATTCCGTGCAAATATAGCAAATATTCAAGAGATTATGCCTTTTGTTTGCTATTTATTTGTCGAAGCACCACACTTTTAGTCTTCTTTCGTCAGTTAGAAGTTAACTCTTGTAAGTCTTTCGTCGATAAATTCGTGATTTCGCTAATCTCTGGTATCGAAAGACCCTTGGCTATCAATTTTTTAGCTAAAGCTATTTTTTCGCGTTGGGCACCTTGCTCAATTCCTTGCGCTATTCCTTTTTCAATGCCCTGAGCTATTCCTTTTTCAATTCCCTGCGCCATTCCTTTTTCAATGCCTTGAGCCATTCCTTTTTCAATGCCCTGAGCTATTCCTTTTTCAATACCTTGCGCCATTCCTTGCGCTAAGCCTTCATCGCGAGCTGACTCAAGAACGTCATTTTGAATCATTACAGAGTCAATATGTTTGTCGTAGGCTAAGCGATCCGCATCGTTCATTGAATAATATTGCAATTTTTTGCGTGCTTCTTGCAAACCTGGTGCTTGGGTGTCAGGACGTATTTCCCCATTCTTTAAGTATTCAATCCATTCTTCGAGTGGGGTTACGGCTACTTTGTTGAATTCGTTGACGCGAACCAAAATGTACTCGGGGAAAATGTCGGAAGGCGATTTTTTGACTATGGTGCCTCTTTCTTTGGCGTTAACTTGTAGTTGATCCTTAGTGTGTACGCCCACAAAGTTGTTTTGCCCCACATAAAGGTAGTCAGAGCCTTTGCCTAAATCAAAGTATAGAATACTGATTGAATAAATCTTCTTAACTTCTTTATAAGAGTTTCCTAAGTCGATATGTTCGGTAATGGCTTTGGCAACGCCGTAAAGAATACGTTCCAAATAATAGAGTTCGGTAGTATTCTGTACCTCGACAATAATAATATCGCCCTTTTCGTCTTTAGCTTTGATGTCCACACGATTAAATTTATCGGTGGCATCTTGTTGGTTTGACTCACTCTCTAATATTTCTATAACCTTTACTTTTTGGTTTAGAAACACAGTAAGAAAACCATCCAATACATCGAAGTTTGCCTTTTGTCTGAGCAAGCGTTTTATGGCCCAGTCAAAACGTATGTATCTATCTTTTAATCCAGCCATATTTTTCAATTTTAAAGTTCAGATAATAGGGAAAACTATCTCTTATTTAATGCTTACATCCTTAACTTCTACAGGTGTAATGGGGAGTAACTGCGAATTGTTACAGATAATGGTTTGACCTTTTTGTCCTTTGGTGTAGAAGAAAAAGTTTTTCAACATCGATCGACTACGAGGGTCTGTGTGTATGATATATACAGAACGCAGTAGGGGATAGTCTGCGGTGGCAATATAATATTGGTAGGGACGCACATACTTTGATCGTTCAATATCGCTGTAACGTGTTACGCGCATTACGTTGAAGGCGAGTTTTGAGAAATCAGCCAAAGCATTGTCATTAGCACCTTTAAGCCAATTCGCTCCTACAATTCCAATAATTTTAGGATCAGCCTCTACCATATCTATTACAGACTGGTTCGTTTTTCCCTCTGATGCATAGACGTTTCCTTTTAAGTCTTGTCCGTTACAGAGTGAATCTTTCATGTAGCGTACCGTGCTTGAACCAGAATTGTCGAAAACAAGTTTAAGCTCGCCTTTCTGATGTTTTGAGTTGCTTAATTGTTCCCAACGTGTTATTTTACCTGTCACAATACCTTTGATTTCATCGAGTGTGATTAGCGAGTCTTTGCATTCTTTATTCACAATCAACGCAATTGCATCAGAGGCAATCATAGATTGAGTTACTCCCAATCGGTGACTTTCTATAAGGGTGCGTTCATTGGGGTTAAGTTTGCGAGTTACCACAATACAACGTATGCTATCATTTACAAGCATGCGTATGGCTTCGTCCTCACTCACATATTGTGGTTTCATGTTAGCTTCAGGATGTGCCATGCCAAAGCTTTGTATGATGTTGTCGAGGATAGGTTTAAATGTTTCGTCTACGGCTACCTTTACATCATCTTCTTGCATCCAATTAGAGTTCGCTTTTCTGTTATTCTTGCACGATGCCATAAGGCAAACGGCTATGATAAGTGCATACTTTACTAATTTATTGAATTTCATTTCTTTGTGTGATTATTGATTGTAGTAGCAAAGTTAGTGCAAGGCTTATAAAGAACAAAATGTTTTGCTGCATTTTATCTCAAAATTCGATAAAAAGAAACAAAAACGAGATAAAAAGGAGACAGGCAACAAGCTACACTATGTAGTGTGGCATTGTTGCCTGTCAAATTATCAGTTATTTCTTACATCAAGTAACAAATATGATTACTGGATGCGGAAACGTACGGGAAGACGGAACCAAACAGGAACAGGGTGACCATTCTGCTTGGCAGGAACGAAGCGAGGAAGTTTACGAACTACGGCTGCAGCAGCCTGGTCGCACTCACGTGAGAGTGATTTTTCAATCTTCACATCGCTTACAGAACCGTCGGTACCAACCTTGAATCGGAGTACTACTGTACCTTGCAATTCTTGTTCCTGAGCAATTTCAGGATACTTAAGGTTCTTGCTTACAAACTGGAGCAAAGCAGATTCTCCACCAGGGTATGTAGCCTGTACTTCTACGAGGGCATTGTCAACCACTTCGGGTTCCTTGGGAGGAGTGACAGTACCACCAGCACGTTGATTTTCCTTCAAGTCATCGATGTTGATACCAGAGTTATCACCATTGGGGTTCACATAGTCTTGTGAGGCGATGGCGAACTTATTTTTAGTAACTTCATCCTGAGTTTTGAGTTCCTTAGAATGGTCTACCTTATCGTCTTCAACGATTTTAGGAACGGTAAACTGAATAGAAGACCTAACGTTTACCTTTTCAACTTGCTTAGGTTCCTCGTATTTGAGTTCGGGTTCTTTCTTCTTTTCTTCTTTCTTAGGTTCATCCTTCTTCAATTCCTGAAGTTCGGTGATTTCCTCAGAAGCCATGTCTTTGTTCTTAGCGATAGCTTCTTCTACTGCGCTCTTAAGAGCGATACCAGCAGCAGCTACGGCGATAAGAATAAGAACAATGATGATCGCACGGAGTTGGAACTTGCCTTTATTGGCGCGGTTACGATAAGCTCCGTACTCCTTGTTACGTCCTTCGAAGACCAAGTCACACCATTGTTTTGATGCTAAATCTATTTTAGACATAATTTATTGTTATACTTAGCTTATAGTTATTACTGCGCAGAGCCGTTCTTCAAAGCATCTATTTTGGCTTTGTCACCGTCTACGAACTTATCAATTACATAACGTCCAATGCTGCAAATTTGCATTTCATCGAGCACTTGGATAAGGTTATCATAAGTAGCTTTATCAGAAGCCTTGATGATTACGCTAGGAGTGTAATCAGCATTCTTGATTTTGTTAAGCTCTTCCTTATATTGTGCTTTCTGTTTTTGCTCTTGCTGCACGTTGGATGTTGCCATGCGAGCATACTTATCTTTCAATGCCTGGACAGCCTTTACAGCTTGGGGGTTGCTTTCGAGAAGCACCTTACGCAAGCCACTTTTGCCGTAAGTAGTGGCAAACAGTTTACCTTCATCAGGGATGTCGGTACCACCGTCGGGTTTACCCTTGAAATAGTAGAGCGTGTTGTTCTCATCAATGAGGATAGTGATAGCCTTAGAAGCTGCCACCTGGCTCTGATTCTCTTCATTTGTATCTTCTTTATCCGAAGGCATAGAGATTTCCATTGTCTGCGGTTTGAGAAGAGTTGTACAAAGCATAAAGAATGTCACGAGCAACATGATCATATCCACCATCGGCGTGAAGTCCACGCGCGAGCTCATTTTCTTTTGTTTACTTCCACCTAATTTTGCCATAACATTCAAATTTTAGTCTTCTACGCCTTTAAGTGAGGTAATCAAATTGTATCGATTTTCCTCAATCTCGCGCAGAGAATCCATAACTCTTTTAATTACAGCGTAGGAAGTAGACTTATCAGCCTTAATTGCAATACGCATATTCTCGCCACACGCTTCACGTGCTGTGCTTACCCAGGTTTTCAGCTCATTGTTTACGCTGTCGCAAGGAATACCGGCTTCTTTGCTCTTAGTGAGCAATTCATTCATTCTGTCACCACTTGCAAGCCATCCCTTGATAGTGTTAAGAGGTGTACCGAATGTAGGAGCCTGTGCAAATTCCTTCACTTCCTGAGGAGAAAGATCCAACTTATCAGCCTGATTCATAGCTTCAGCAAGCTTAGTGAGGCCTTCGGGAGAGTCCATTGTCATGAACACCTTACCATTCTTCTCGACAAAGATGGTAAGCAAGTTGGTAGAAGGAATCTTGATTTCAGAGACCGAACCAGGTGTTACCACCTTAATAGGTTCTTCCTTAACGAAAGTAGCAGTCAACATAAAGAAGGTAAGCAGCAGGACCATGACATCGCTCATAGGCGTCATGTCTATGAACGTATCTTGTTTTTTAATTTTAAAACGTCCCATGTCTTAAATACCTTTTTATGCTATTAGTGAGTTGCAGAGAAAGTTTCTACGATAGTAAAGCCAACTTCGTCGAGGCTGAAAGTCAAGCGGTCGATTTTGTTAGTGTAGTAGTTGTAAGTAATAACTGCGAGCGCACCAGTTGCGATACCAGAGGCAGTATTTACAAGTGCCTCAGAGATACCTACTGAAAGGGCTGAAGAGTCAGCGCCACCTTCGCCAGCACCCATAGCTGAGAACGACTTAATCATACCCAATACAGTACCGAAAAGACCCATCAAAGTACCGAGTGTTACAATAGTACCGATGATAGGAAGGTTTTCCTGCATCATAGGCATTTCGAGAGCTGTAGCCTCTTCAAGTTCCTTCTGGATTGAGAGTACCTTCTGTTCCTTAGTCAAAGTAGTATTCTCTTCCATTTCCTTGTACTTGCGAAGAGTTGCGCCAACAACGTTAGCTACAGAACCACGCTGCTTGTCGCAGAGCTGCTGAGCCTTAACGAGGTCGTTCTGACGAAGAGCAACCTTAATGTCTGCAACGAACTTAGTCAAGCTTGAACGACCATAAGCATTACGGATAGCGAAGAAACGCTCGATAGCCAAAGCTACAACAGTTACGAAGAGTGTCCAAATGATAGGCACAACGAAACCACCTTTGTAAACTGTACCAATGATACCTGCAGGTTCGTAAGTATTTTCAGAGAAAACTGAGAACATTGCGGGATCACCTTCAGCACCCTTGAAGTTTGAAAGGTGACCAGCACCGAAGAGATAGAGACATACGGCGATGATTGCACATACGATGATTACGGCGAAACCTGACTTGATGCCGGTAAAGCCCTTTGATTGTTTTTTGGGTGCACCCTTGGGTGCGCTAGCATTTGTAGTTGCCATTGTTGTAAAAATTAATTGTTTGTAGAAATTTTATTGATTGATTTTCAAGTGTTTTGCTACGCATACTTTTGCATAGCTACGTTTATTACGTGGCAAAGATAATACATTAAAATGCAAAATACGCTTTTTAAACTGACTTTTTTCATAAAAACTTTTGCTTTATGTAGTAAAAGTCATTTTTATGCGTCATCAGACAAAAGAATACTTATCTCAAGTATTACAAAATATGACAGTAAGGGGGCTTTTATTAAGAAACAATTAAGTATTACAAACTATGAGAGGAAAACGCCTTCTTTAAAATAGCGTAAATTCCACAGTCATAGTTTGTAATACTTAATACTTACTGCAATACTACGTAATACTTATTTTTTATTTATTAAGTGTCATACTGCCTGAGCCAATCATTTGTCCGTCGGCAAAGATGTAGGCTGAATAAGTGCCCCCACCTAAGAATTCGCTAACGGGCACATATACTGTTGTGCGCACCTCTTTTCCTGAATATTCAATGGTTTTGGCTGCCGAATATCCAATATTGCGGTTTTCGTAGTGGAAGGTACCCGATTGGTTAACCACCTGTTGTCCTGGTTTAAGCAGACGCACGTATACTGTGCGGTTACCAGCAGCAGCAGTTACATTACGTGTTATGGTAAACGAAATGGCAAATCGTGCAATATCCTTGCTCTTTTTGGCATTCTTTCCATTCTTCTTCAAGGGTGAAATGGCAATACCTGTTGCATCTAATTGTGCAGCAATAGCTACGCGTTCGTTTAGATGCGTATTTTCAGCCTGGATATTGGTATTTTCTTGACGCACACGTTCGGCATCAGCGCGTGCCATGTCTCGTTCGCCCATAAGGGCTTGGTTAACCTGTTGCAAAGAGTCAACCTGTCGGATATAGTCGCGCAAAACGGCACGCACTGTGGCGAGTTCGTTTTTTAAACGTAGAATTTCGGCAGAATTATTGGCTTTAGTGCGTTTGAGCTCTTTTAAGAGTTCTTCGGCGCGCGCTTGTTCTTGATTCAGTCGGTTAATAAGCGAGTCGTCTTTAACGCCACGTTTAAGTTCACCATACTGACTTGCAAACTCTGCATATTGGTTTTCCATTTCCTTTTTGTCGAGTTCAGCAAGTTGGCGCAATTCAGCCAGTTCCTTTTCTTTGTCTTCGAGCTTTTTCTTGTCACCATTACAAGCAACCATCATGCCTGCAAGTGCAATAACGAAGGCAAACAAGAGAGTTTGAGTTGACTTTTTCATGTATATGTATTAAAATGTGTCCTTCCTATTATAGAGGGGTAGGGCAATGTTTACTCAATCACAGTGGTCCAACCATGTACGTCGGGTTCAGTGCCATACTGTATGGCGCGGAGCAGTGTATAGAGTTTCTCGCTCCAAGGTCCGGGCTTACCATCCTTTGAAATGACGTAGCTCTTGTGGCTTTCAAGATCATCAATTTTGCGGATAGGACTAATCACGGCAGCAGTGCCCCAGCCTCTTCGAAAGTAGTGAGTTCTTCTTCGGGGATAGGACGCACTTCAACCTCCATGCCCAAGTCTTTAGCTAATTGCTGCAAGCTGCGGTTGGTGATAGAGGGGAGGATAGAAGACGATTTCGGTGTGATGTATTTACCCTCCTTAATGCCAAAAAAGTTGGCTGCACCACATTCATCAATATATTTCTTTTCTTTTGCGTCAAGATAGAACTCTGAAGCATAGCCTGCATCGTGTGCCATTTTGTTAGCTGCCAAACTTGCTGCATAGTTACCACCCACTTTGTAACGACCTGTTCCCAATGGAGCAGCACGGTCAAATTCGCGGATAATTACGTAATCATTTGTAGCGAATCCACCCTTGAAGTATGGACCTACGGGCGAAACAAAAATGATAAATAAATATTCATTGGCAGGATGTACACCTACCTGAGCGCCTGTACCAATAAGGAGTGGACGAATGTAGAGCGAAGCACCACTTTCATAAGGAGGCACAAAGCGTTCGTTCAGTTTTACCACCTTCTTAACCATCTCTTCAAAGATTTCGGTGGGAAGTTCGGGCATAAGAATACCGCGGCAAGTGCTTTGCAAGCGTTCGGCATTATCCTTAATGCGGAAAGCGCGAATCTTTCCATCGGGGCAGCGGAAAGCCTTCATACCCTCGAAAGCCTCTTGCCCGTAGTGTAATGCGGTAGCCGCCATGTGTATGTTGATGGTGTCGGATGATGAAACCTCTATTTCGCCCCACTTGCCATTACGGTAGTAGCAACGTACGTTGTAATCAGTAGGCATGTAACCAAACTTGAGGTTAGCCCAATCAATATTTTCCATAATGCTTGAATTATTATTTAATTTGCCGACAAATTTAATCAATATATCAATAGAGTGTACACAAAATGCCAGAGTTTTTGCATTAAAAGCAATAAAATGGGGCTATGTCGTGTTTTAAACGCAATATATTATGCCTTCTAAAATTTGGCAAATTGACCAATTTACTTTAATTTTGCTCAGTTTTTTAACATAAAAATTCTCCACACTCACCATGTACGCAATTATCATCAACGCTGTAGCCATTATTGTAGGTAGCGCCATTGGTGCACTTTTTAAGCGTGGCATTAGCGAAAAATATGTAAATGTGCTAAACTCTGCTATGGGACTTTGTGCCATAGCTTTGGGCTTGAACGTAGCCATAGATAGCATGCAAAAAACGCAATACCCTGTGCTTTTTATTTTTTGTTTGTCGTTGGGTGGACTTACGGGTACACTGCTTAAAATGGATCAACGCATGGAGCGTGCCACGCGTCGCATTTCTACGACCAACCTTGCTGAGGGCATCACTACAGCGATATTGCTTTGTTGTGTAGGTACACTTGCCATGATGGGTCCGGTGATGAGTGCGCTTTATGGCGACAACACCTACCTAATGACAGCAGCCACACTAAACCTTGTTACGGTGTTGGTTTTAGCCTCGTCTTACGGATTTGGTATAGCACTTACAGGTATTGCCGTATTCGTGTGGATGTCGTCGATATATGGCATCGCTTTGCTTTCTCGTTCTTTTATATCCACAGAACTAATATCTGAAGTCTCACTTGTGGGTGGCATTCTTATCACGGCTTCGGGTTTAGGTGTGTTACACATTAAAGACTGTAAGACCATAAATTTGCTCCCCTCGCTATTTATGCCGATGGTGTTCTTTGCTATTCGTGCATTGTTCCATCATTTTGGTATCAATTTTTAAAAACAGAAGGCTATTGCTTTGAAATACATTAGGGTGGTTCTAAAAATCAAATTTTTTAGAGCCACCTTTTTGGGTCACCAGTAAAACCCTGTGTTTGATTATTTGAGTTAGATTAATATTAATATTTCACGCGCCAACCTCATCCCTAATGGGGTGACCCATTTATCCATATAATTTATCGACGTCAAAAATCCGATG
>OLYC01001363.1_pt1 | contig 16882 bp, 14 predicted proteins | sample 1674271 | NCBI WGS metagenome assembly OLYC01 (sample SAMEA103958154, study PRJEB25191) | human gut metagenome
TAATGCTCAACAAGCACAATGTTTTGCATAAGAGCTTGTATACATTGCACAAAAATGCCCAACGGTCACAGCCCGAGCCGCTCAAACAGCTCTGCAACGCCGTCGTGGTCGTTGTCGCGGGTGCTGACGATATCCCCCAGTGCCCGGATCTCGGGCAGAGCGTTGGCCATCACGGCGGCCACACCGGCCCGGGCCAGCATGGCGCGGTCGTTGTCGCTGTCGCCGATGGCAAGGGTGGCCTCCCGGGGGATGCCGAGCCGGTCGGCCAGAGCCAGCAGGGCGGTACCCTTGTCCACCCCTGCGGCGGTGACCTCTACATTGTCCGGGGCACCCTGCACGGCTTCCACGCCCGGCAGGGCCCGGAAGCGGGGGAGAGCTGCCTGCGCGATCTCCGCGCTGTCGAAGAACATGCAGAACTTTTCCACCTCGTGGGCGTGGCGGCTCAGCCACTCGGGCTGGTCACGCACAACGTGATAGCGGCCATCGTCTGGCTGGCGGGCCTCGGTGGAAAGGTGCCGGTTTTTCCGGGCCTGAAACAGCTCCATGCCCGGCGCGTCCAGATAGGCGCACCCGTCCGAAAAGATGCTCAGCGGGCCGTGGTACTCCTGATAGAGCGCAAAGGCTTCCCGGGCAGTCTCCGGCGGCATGGGGCGGTGGAGGAGCCGGACCGGCTGGTGGGTCTGCCGCCGGGCCGCATCGGCATAGCGGCTGTACACGGCACCCAGCGGGTCTGTGCCCATATCCCAGACAGCGGCACCGTTGGTGGTGATGGCGTACCGGATGCCGGGCAGCTGCGCCACCAACGGCGGCAGGCTGGCAAGGGGCCGCCCGGTGCAGGGCAGCACGATGATCCCGCGCCCGACGGCATCCGCAATGGCCTGCCGGGTGCGGGGGGAGATCTGGCTCTGGGAATCGAGCAGGGTGCCGTCCAGATCAAGGGCGACGAGACGGATCGGGGTAGAAGGTGACATAGTTTCTCCTTTGATTTAAGAACCTCTCCGGCAGCAGCATAAACATGGCTCCCCTGCCAGGGGAGCTGCCGCGATAGGTGACGGAGAGACTGATACTCTTATTTTATCCTATAAAGAATATTTGCGCAAGCGCCGGTTCTGTGCTAAAATATTCGCTATGCGGCGAGTGATTTTATAGGAGAAAAGAATATGAACGCAAAGACTCTGCGCACGCGGCTCAAGCCCCACCTGTGGTATCAGGCTTACTGGGTGGTCTACCTCATCTGGTTCTTCTGGCTGGATCTGACCATCACGGACCCCAAATACATCATCCACTCCCCGGTGGATGACCTCATCCCTTTCAACGAGTGGTTCATTTTCCCGTACTGCAGCTGGTTCGTGCTGCTGGCGGCGGTCACGGCCCTGCTGTGGTGGTTCGACACCGCTAGTTATGACAAGCTCTGCCTGATGATGTTTTCGGGTATGACGTTCTGCCTCATTATTTATGTGGTACTGCCCAACGGCCTTGACATCCGACCCACGGCGGAAGCCATCGGCCGGGAGAATTTTGCCATGACCCTGATGCAGCTCATCTGGAAAGCGGATGCCTCGGTCAATGTCTGCCCCTCTATCCACTGCCAGAGCACGGCCTGCATGGCCATTGCCTTTTCGGGCAGCACGCTGACAAAGCAGCGCCCCTGGCTCAAAGCAGCGGCCTGGGTGTGGGCAGCGCTCATCTGCGCCTCCACCGTGTTCACCAAGCAGCATTCCATCATTGATGTGGTCTGCGGTCTGGCGCTGGCGGCTGTGTGGGGCGTGATCCTTTATGGCCCATGGAAAAAGCGGCAGGATTGACAAGAAAAAGTTTCTAATTTTGGCAGTTTCCCAATTGACGCGGACAAAGCGTGTGGGGTACAATAAAATCGGAACTGATATATCAGTAAATGGCAAAGAAAACAGGCGTGCAGAAGCACAAAAGGAGCGAAGACAGTATGGCAGTTCGGAGCGCCCGCGAGGCGGCCTACGAAACCATCCGCAGCCGGATCATCACCATGGAGCTCAAACCCGGGGATGAACTGAACGACCACGAGCTGGCCCAGGAACTGGGCATCAGCCGCACCCCCATGCGGGAAGCGCTGATCATGCTCAACATTGCCCACATGGTGACCATCAAGCCCCAGAGCGGCACCTATGTGGCTCCCATTGATCTGGAGCTGATGGAGATGGAGCAGTTTGCGCGCTTCACGCTGGAAAAAGAGCTTCTGAACCATATCCGGGGCCGCCTGACCGGCGAGCAGGAGAGAGCCTACCGGCTGCTGATCGAGCAGTACCGTGTGCTGGAAAGCCACCCGGAGGCTGAAAAACGCGAGACCCGGATGCTGGATCTGGACAACGCTTTCCATCGCCGCGCCTTTGAGCTCTGCGGCATGGAGGGACACTTTGACCACATGCTTTCCACCTTTCAGCACATCGAGCGGCTGCGCAAGTTCAGCCTGCAGACGGATGAGAACAAATCGGTCTGTGGTGCCCACACCCGCATCCTGGAGGCTGTGCTCCACGGCACGGAGGAGGATGTGAGCCGGGCGCTGAGCGAGCATCTGCACCGGTATAAGCTCAGTGTGGATCAGGCCCGTGCCGCCCACCCGGATTATTTTATCGGCAACGGCGATACCTGGTAAAAATTCCTTTCGTCAAACTGCCAAAGGCGTGTATTTTGCGGCCGGATGGGGGCAAAATCCCATGTGTGGCCGTTTCTTTGTGTAAAGTATACAAGAAAAAACATCAAAACTTGTCAAAACGTCAATTGCCAATTTGAAACTGATATATTAGAATATAAGCAAGAATGTGCCACGGCACCCGCCGCGGCATTTAAGAAGCAAAGCAACAAACAAGGAGGAACCCACTATGCCTATGAAAATGGGTTGGCGTTGGTACGGTGAGGGCAACGATCCCATCACCCTCAACGACATCAAGCAGATTCCCGGCGTGACCAGCATCGTCTGGGCACTGCACAACAAGATGCCCGGTGAGATCTGGGAGATCGACGAGATCCAGAAGGTCGCCGATCAGATCCACGCCTACGGCTTCGACATGGACGTGGTCGAGTCTGTCAATGTCCACGATGACATCAAGATCGGCCTGCCCACCCGCGACAAGTACATCGAGAACTACAAGCAGTGCATCCGCAACCTGTCCAAGTTCGGTGTCAAGGTCATCTGCTACAACTTCATGCCCATCTTTGACTGGACCCGTACCGACCTGTTCCACCCCGTTGGCGACGGCTCCACCGCTCTGTTCTACCAGAAGGACATGATCCAGGACGATTACAAGGCCATGGCCGACTACATCCTGGGCTTCACCGAGAAGTACAACATGACCTTCCCCGGCTGGGAGCCCGAGCGTATGGCAAAGCTGGACGAGCTGTTCAAGGCCTATGCCCCTGTCACCAAGGAAAAGCTGTGGGAGAACCTGAAGTACTTCCTGGAAGCTCTGATGCCCACCTGCCGCGAGTGCGACATCAAGATGGCCATCCACATGGACGATCCCCCTTGGGATATCTTCGGCCTGCCCCGCCTGCTGGTGGATGCTGAGAGCATCGACCGCTTCCTGAGCATGGTGGACGACGAGTACAACTGCCTGACCCTGTGCTCCGGCAGCCTGAACGCAAACCCCAACAACAATGTTGCCGAGATCGTCCGCAAGCACTGCGACCGCATTGCATTTGCTCACATCCGCAACATCCACCACTTCCCCAATGGCGACTTCTCCGAGGCTGCTCACCGCGACTGTTGCGGCGAGACCGGCATCATCGAGATCCTGCGCGCCTACCATGACTGCGGCTACGAGGGCTATATCCGCCCCGACCACGGCCGTCAGCTGTGGGAGGAAGGCCCCGGCAACTGCCGCCCCGGCTACGGCAAGTACGACCGCGCCCTCGGCGTGCAGTACATGCTCGGCGTCTGGGATCTGCTGGATCGCCTCGACGAAGAGAAGAACAAGTAATTTGATCTCTGCATAACAAAATCCCCACCGCCCTAGGGCGGTGGGGATTTTTGCGTTGTATCAAATCTTCACAAACACTGCACAAATCACCAGCGGAATACCGCAGGCCACAAATCCGCGCAGGTCGCGCCAGCGGCGGGTGCGCAGCAGGTACAGCCCGCCCCACAGCGCCAGCTCGACCGGGACGGTCATATACAGCGACGCCGCGATCAGGCTGCAGGCGCAGCACACCAGAAACAGCACCCGCCACAGCGCGCGGTGCTTGGCCTGATCGGTGCAGTCCTCGATCTCGAACAGCAGCCAGAGCACCAGCGGCGACACGATGTTGAAGGCCAGCGCCTTGCCCGACCAGATGTCGACGACCTGCCACCACTCGTTCGTCGCGCCGCCGACCGTCTCGGCCGCCGCGATCATGAACAGCTGCAAATACAAGAACGCCAGCAGTGCCTTGGTGCGGTTTTCCCGGAAAATATGCCGCACGATGAGCCAGCCCGCGTAGCAGGCCAGCGGCAGCTCGAACAGCGGCAGGATCGTGCGGTAGACGATGGCCGGATGCAGCCCGGTCAGCACCGCGAGCATCGAGCTGTAGATCGGCCAGCCCGCCACCGTGTACTTTTTGTCGTAGAACGCGTCCTGCAGCAGCCCCATGTTGGGGTTGTGCCGGTTGACGAGGTCGCTGTACCAGCTGGCAACGGCGTTGGCGCAGTAGGTCTCGTCGTCCCAGTTGCCGTAGTAGGTGTTCAGCACAGTGTTCAGCGTCAGGGCGACGACGACCGCCGCCCCCAGCGCGAAGAGCAGCCACTCGATGTGGGTCAGTTTGGGCAGCTTATACCCGCCGCGCCAGACCTCGCGCCCGTGCCGGGCATAGCCCCAGACGGCCAGCGCCGCACAGAGCACGCACCACAGCAGCGTCATCAGCCGCAGGCTGCCCGCTGTGACGTGGAATACAAGCTGGAACACCTCAAAAACTGCCAGACTGGCGCAGTACCCGCCCAGCAGGACGAGCCGCCGATCCCTGCCCGGCACCAGCAGGCAGCCCAGCCCGCCGGGGATGAGCAGCAGCACGAGCAGCAAACTCGCGATCACACGCAGGATCATGACTGCACCTCCCCTTCCTGACGGTACAAAACATACGTTTTATCGTAGTCTTTCGCGTTCTGCACCGTGGGGTACTGCACGCGGTAGATCTCCTCGAAGCCGTAGTCCTCGATGTTGCCGCTGTACTCGCCGTCCTCGGCCAGCACGATATAGGTATAGCCGCCCTTGACGGCATTCTCCCCCAGCTTGTCAAGGTCGATGACCTCGGCGTCCGGCGACATCGCCTCAAACAGGGCGATGCGGGTCTCGTCGTACCAGTCGTGGCCGTACCACGCGAAGGGCATCTCGATCTCGGCGCGGTACTGCCGCACCCAAAGGTTCAGCGGCATCGGGAAGATGGCCTTTTTCTCGGTGTAGGCGGTGTCCTCGGCGATCTCGTCGCAAAGGTCGACGACGACCGGCGGAATTTTGTACCAGTTCGGCGTTGTGTTCGTCCACGTATGCTGCGCGCGGTAGAAGCCGTTGCAGAAATAGAGGATGACGAACGGCACTGCCGCAGCCGCCAGCAGCTTGACCGCCTTCGGGCGCAGCAGATCGACCAGCAGCACCGTGGCGCAGCCCATGAACGCCGTGGCCGGAATGAGCCAGACAAACCGCAGCGCCTGCGTCTCGATGCTGTCTTTCAGCAGAAAGTGCGCCGACACGGGGTTGAGGTTCAACACGATCAGCGCCATGGCGGGCAGGGCGACCTTGTCCCGCAGGCGCACGGTCTCGGCGGTTTTCAGCTTCCACGCCAGAATCAAAGTGACCGCACAGCATACGAAGAACCAGACGATCCGCGCCTTGTCCACACACAGGTATGCCAGCATTGTCCGCATTGCAACCATGAATTTTCCTGCCTTTACTTGTTATTGTTGTGCCGCTTGGCAAAGCGCACCAGCAGCCCCTTGGCGATGCCCGCGACCTCGCGGAACTCCCGCCGGTTATGGAACGCCAGCACAAAGACGGCGTTGGGCAGCACGACAGCCAGCACCAGCCGCACCGCCAGCCCGGCCACGCCCTCCAGCGGGACGAGGGACGCCGCGCCCACCGTCAGCACCGCCGCCGCCAGCACGACGAGGGTATCCTTCGCATCCTGCAGATAGAAGCTCTTCACATCGCTGTGCAGACCCTCGTGGAAGACGACGTAGGATTCATGCCAGAAGCTGTAGAGCAGGTGGCTCAGCGTCGTACCCACCAGAATGCCCACCAGCCCCCAAATCCGTCCCAGAATAATGGACAGCACAAGGTTGATAGCGGCTTCAAGGATGCCCTTATATTTCAGGCTCCAATACAGCCCCATTGCGTCGGTGTGGATATTCAGCAAGATCGTCTGGCCGGTGATATACAGGTTCAGGCAGATCATAAAGACGACCACACCGTCCAGCACCATATCCGCGCCGTAGAACATCTTGACGAAGGGTGGCAGTGCGATATACAGCCCAATGCAGCACCAGCCGTACAGCCAGACGCTGAGCAGCGCAATCGTGTCGAACACCTCGCGCTGGCGCTTGTGCGCGCCGGAGGCTGCCAAGTTGCCCAACCCCGCCACAAAGGCGTACATGCCCTGATACAGCACATTGCCCGCTGCGACGCTGATGGTGCTGTAGTTGCCGTAGATGCCCACCGCCGTGACGCTGACGAGCCACGACAGCAGGATATTGTCCGTTGAGGTGACGAGGGTGTTGCCCACCTTGTTCAGCACCATCGAGGAAGTGTTCTTTTTGATCTCGGTCAGCGTTGCCTTATCCAGCGGGCGGACGTTCTTTTCCTTTAAGAAGGGATAGTTTTTGTCCACGATGGCGGCGATCATCGCATTTTCCAGCACCGTGACTGCCACCTGAATGAGCAGGTAGGCGAAGTAATTCTGCCAGTGCAGCAACACAAAAATCTGCACAAGATACATCGCCAGCTGCCAGCCGTAGTGGTTCAGCGTAAAGACGTATTTGCGCTGGTCGGCGATGATGAACGCACTTTTGTACGAGAAGAAATACGAAACCGCCGTGTTGACGAGGAACAACAGGTAAACCAGCCGCAGATGCGCGATGCCCTCGCCGCCCGTAGCAATCAGCGGCACGACCGGCGTCAGCAGCAGCCCCGCCACAAGGATAAAGACGCCGATTGCCCAGTAGGCGTAACGGTAGAGCCGCATCAGCGATTTGATCTGCTCGCGGTCATCCTCGGCGATGGGCTTATAGAGGCTGTAGTTGATGGCGCTGCCGATGCCAAGCTCGGCCATCGAGAGGAAGGCCAGAATGTTCGCAAACAGCGTGTTCGCACCGAGGTAATCCGCCCCCAGTGTGCGCAGAAAAATACGGCGGGAGATCAGCGTCACCAGCACCAGCGAGAGCTGCCCCACCAGCGATGCCGCCATATTGTACATTGCGCGTTTTGTTCTCATACCGTCTCCTTCGGTCGATATAGTCCCAGCGCCGATGCAGCCGCCTTGCCCCACAGCACAGGGCGGGGCAGCGCGTACCGCACGCCCATCGAGCCGGACTGCCCACGTAAATCGGGGTAAAGCGGCAGCGCCGCACAGCACACGCCGCAGCGGCGATAAGCGTCGTAGAAGCAGTGCTCCAGCCAGTGATTTTCACGGTCATTCACAGCGCGGTAGGCGTCGCGAAACTGCGCTTCATATAGGGCTTTCGGCATGGCGTAAAAGCGGGTATCCACCGCCACGCTGTTGAGGCCGTTCCCCCAGAAATACAGCCTGCCGGGCTTTGCCAGCCTGAAAAAACGGCCAATGTTCGCCACCGTCAACCGCCCTGTCAGCTTGCAGAGCATCTCGGCATCGCCCAGCAGCGCACTGTGCGCCAGCACGTAGGCAAGAATTTCGCCCTCGCCGTAGCCTTTGCCCTGGGCAGCGGTGCGGGCGGCGTCGCCCGCAAAATGCAGCCATTCCAGCTGCTTGCCCGTCGCCTGCGCGTACGCCAGCAGTTCCGCCGGGGCGGAGGCGTCACTGTTGTCGCAGTAGACGATTTTTGTGAACGGCGTCTCGTGCAGCGCCCAGCCCAAACTGTCAAGGTACTGCTGCCGCCGTGCTTCGGCGTCGGCCACGGCCAGCTCCGCCACGCCCTGCGGCGGGGCGATGCAGCCGGTAACAACCAGCACAGTTTTGTTTTTGTCCAGCATGGGCAGGCTCCTCACAAACGCTCGAACAGTTCCCGGTAGGAATCGACGAACTGCTGCACGTACAGCTTTTGGCGGTAGGCGTGGGCGCAGGTGGTGTCGGCGCGGCTCACGCGGGCGATGGCCTCGGCCAGCGACTGCGCGTTCTCGGCCTCAAAGGTGCTGCCGAGGTGATATTCCTCAACCATGAAGCGCAGGTTGCCGCAGTCGGGGGCTAAAATATACTTGTTCAGCCAGATGCCGTCGGTCATCGGGCCGCTGTTGCCGGTGAACATCCGGCGGTAGGGCAGTAGAATGACGTCGGTATCGACGATGCGCTGCCAATACTCCGTGTCGTCCAGCACGCGGGGGCAGATGTCGACCTCGATGCCCTTCGCGGCGGCCTTCTCGGTCAGCAGGTGGTAGGGCACCTCGTCCTCCTTGCCCGCTGCGACGAGCTTGATGCGCGCGCAGGTATCGGCGTCCAGATATTGCAGCGCGTCAGCCAGAATGTCCATCCCCTTGTCCTTCCGCGTGCCGCCCAGACAGGTGAAGACCTTTTTGCCGTGGGCATCCTGCGGGATGAGCTTCGCGAGGTCGACCGTGCAGAATACGGGGTAATCGATAACACGCACATTTCTGACGCCGATTGCCTCGCACTGGCGGCGGATATACTCCGAATGCACGACGATGGCGTCAAAATACCGCGCCGTCCATTTAAACAGCAGCTGCCGCTTGCGGTCGCGGGGGAACCAGTGCAGTGTGCCCACCAGCGCGCGGCACTTTTCCTTCACGCCGCCAAAGAGGAACGGCTCGGCGTAACAGCTGTCCAGATGCATAAAGCAGATGACCTCGGCCTGCGGGATGCCGCCGAAATACGCCAGCCGCTGCCGCACCGCCTTGACAGGGTTTGCGCGCATCGGGGTAAACCGTGCATGGCGGTCATAGTAGGCTGTGCCGGGGATGGACGCGATGGCGTCACGGTAGGGGCCGTTGTGCTCCCCCGCCGCGCAATAGCTCTCGTCCACCAGCAGCACCTTTGTTTCGCCCGGCTGCGCCTGCGGCGTCATGGCACCGAGGAACGGGATGCTGAGCAGGAACAGCTGCTCGTAGTTGTTTTCGATTGCCAGTGCCGCCGTGCTCAGCACCAGAAACGCCGCGCCGCCGATATAGTACATATATTTGTACGTCTCGTACTGCTTCGGCAGGCGGCGCACTGCGCGCAGGCAGGCCAGCGCAAACCAGACGACCAGCGCCATGCCGATCAGCCCGTAGCCGGACAGGAACGCCGGCAGGAACGGCCCGCCGGAGACGATGCCCATGCTGCCGTCGAGACGGTCGGCAAACTCGAAATAGCCCAGATACTCCGCCGGGGCGTAGGCCAGCGTCGTTTCGTTGTAGAAATAGCCCTGATTGCCGTTGCCGATGCCCGTCAGCGGGAAATGGCGGAACGCCGCCAAGTCGGTCAGCACCGAGGAATAGCGGATCATCGAGGCGAGGCTGCCGTTTCGGATCGAAATTTTTTCGCCCACATAGTAGCCCAGCGGTGTAACGTTCAGCAGCACCGCGCAGGCCGCCGCAGCGGCGCACAACCCCGCCGCCAGCTTCTTTTTGTTGAAAGTATGTTCTTTTTCCTTATAGCGCTTATGCAGCCACAGCGCCGCAAAGGCGACGGCGTCGACCATAACGCCGAGGTAGCCGGTGCTGCTCAGCGTCATGGCCAGCGGCGGCAGCGAGATAACGACCCAGAACAGGTATTTGCCGCGTCGGCCGCGCTCGGCCAGCAGCAGGCGACTGAGCATGTAGGGATACAGGATCGTCGCCAGCGCGATGCCGAAAAAGGACGGCTCGTCGGTGACCGAGGTGATACGCCCATAGCTCAAAATCGTATCGGCGGTCTTGAACCAGCCGAGGAAGTTCAGCCCGTCGTAGAGCCGCGCCGCCCCCGGCAGGTAGAGCAGCACCGCCGTGTGCAGGTAGCCGACCGCTGTCATGACGGCCATCAGCACCGTCATCAGCCGCTCCACCGCGCGGGTCGTCAGCGTCTGCAATGCGTGGGTGTTGTAGGCGAAGACGACGACGAAAAGCAGCACGTAAACGTCGTTCGGCAGGCTGGCGCGCAGCGTGTTTTCGCCGTTCAGCTCGCCCAAAACAGGGTAGAGCACCAGACTTGTCGCCAGTGAGAGCACCGTCAGCGCAACGCTGGTGATGGCCGCTTTTTTCAGCAGCGAGTTTTGCATCCTCGGCACACCGCGGCTGGCAGCGCACCACACCAGCACACCCAGCGCCAGCAGCGCCATGCCGTTGCTGACATAAGCCGCCGCCGGGCCCAGCACCGCCCGCAGCAGCGGGCACTGCATGAAGGGCAGCAGAAAAATATACGCCGCTGCCACGCACTTTTCCAGCATTGTCAACGGGGATTTTTGCAGGTTTTGTTCCATAATCACCTTTCCATACCGGGGGCGTGCTGCGTTAAAATTTCGCAGTGCGCGGCGGCCATGTTTTCGATCGTGTAGGGGGCGATGGCAGCCAGCCCGGCCTGCGCCATCGCGGCGCGCAGCGCGTCGTCAGCCAGCACGGCGTTGATCTTTTCCGCCAGCGCGGGCACGTCCTCGACCGGGACGATGTAGCCATTGACGCCGTTTTGCACCAGCTCCAGCCCGGCCACGCAGCGGTCGGTCGTGATGACCGGCAGCGCGTTCGCCATGGCCTCGTTGACGACCAGCCCCCAGATGTCCTCCCGCGTGGGCAGCACAAACAAGTCTGCCGCGCGGTAGTAGTCCTGCAGGGCATCCTTCTTGCGGAAGCCCACAAACTGCACGTTGTCAAGGTGCAGCTCAGCCTTCAAGTCCAGATACTCCTGCGGCGGCTCCTGCCCCACGATGCAGAGCGTTTCCTCCGCCGGGCAGGACGCCCACGCGCGCAGCAGCAGATCAAACCCCTTGCGCGGGATGAACTGCCCCACGCCGAGGGTGACATGCGCACCGTGCAACCCCAGCTTTTCCCTCGCGGCGGCCTTTTCCGCCGCCGTGGGCGGGACGGTCAAAATGTCACGCCGATGCAGCGTGCTGAACGGGTAGGTGTAGACGCGTGCCCGCTTCGCACCGTAGTGAACGAAGTAGTCCGTCGTCTTGGCACCGGTGCCCAGCCACGCCGATGCGGCCGAAATAAAGTGCCGCTTGACATGATATTTTACAAAATTGTCCTGCTTGATGATGCCGCCGTCGGCCTCCATCCAGAAGGGGCGGCGGTGCAGCCGCAGCCACTCGATCGCCAGCATGGCGGTCTTCTGGGTGTAGCCGCCCACGACGACCGCATCGAAGCCGCCGTTTTTCAGCAGCGGCACAATGTCGCGCGGCGTCTTCAGAAAAACAGCGTTGAAACGCTCGTAATGGTCGTCGAACCATTCGCCCCACGACGCCGGACGGTCGGTCGTACGCGTCTCGTCAGGGTCAAAGGCGGCTGTCACGTCCATCGACCGCCCCAGCTCGTTGAGAAAATCCACGCGGTAGGGCGAGGGGAAATTCAGGATAAACAATACCTTCATCGCGTCACCTCCCGGATGGCTGCCGCCAGCGCGTCGGCGTTCTGGTCGACGGCGCGGCCGCCGTACTGGGCGGCGATCTCCTCGCAGGCGGTGTTTTTGTAGACGATGGCGGGCGTGCCGCAGGCGTGCGCCTCAACGGCGGTCAGGCCGAAGGACTCCTGCACGCTGGGGTTGACATAAACGTCCGCCGCCGTGTAGATGGCCGCCAGCTCCTGCGGCGTTTTCGTCAGCGGCAGACCGAGGATACCCGCCGGCAGCGCGGCGATCTGTTCTTCCGTCAGGCCGACCAGCACGATTTTATACCGTGCATTGAGCTTTTTTGCCAGTTGGTAAAAGGTGTACAGCCCCTTTTTCTCCGTCCAGATACCCGCAACGCCCAGCACGATGATTTTGTCCTGCAAGCCGTGCTGCGCGCGGAAATCGCTGGGCGTCGGCTTGAAAACGTCGGTGTTGATCTTATTGTAGACGACCTCGCAGGGGTAATCCTTCAGATAGCTCTGGGCGATCAGTCCGGCCATCCAGCGGCTCGGCGTCTGCAAATGCAGGTTCGGCACACCGGTGAAGGCCGCGCGCTTGCGGTCGAAGTTGCGCCCCACGTCCGCGAAGCCGAGGCACTTGGGGTATTCCTTCAGCTGGGGGCAGTGGGTGCAGCGGGTCTGCCACTGGTTACAGCCCACGGCGGCAAAATGGGCGCAGTGCCCCGTGAACGCCCAGCAGTCGTGCAGCGTCCAATAGATCGTCTTGCCGCAGGTTTTTAAGTAGGCAAACAACAGCTCGACGTTCAGGTAATAGCCGTGCAGGTTGTGCAGCCAGATGACGTCGGGGTCATATTCGCGAATCCATCGGATAAATTTCCGCGTCGCTGCTGCCGAGCCGAAGCCGTGCCAGTCGAACAGCCGAGTCAGGACACCGTGGACTTTGTAATCCCACGCCGTGCCGATGCGGTAGGTCGTAATATCATCGCAGTTGCCCGCCCACCGGCCATAGGCCAGCACGCACTCGTGCCCCTGCTCCTGCAGGGCGCGGCACTGCTCGGCCGCGATGCGCCCGGTGCTGCCGTTGCCCGCCACAATGTTGATAAACAGATATTTCATGCGTCGTTTTCCTGTCCGGCACAGCGGCGCAGCTCAGCTTCCAGCGTCGCCATAAAGCGCTCCCGCGTGAAGTGCTGCTCGTAATAGCGGCGGGCGTTCTCGCCCAGCTGCTTTTTCTCGCTGCTGTGCATAAATTTCAGGGCAATGTCCGCCAAGCCTTTCGCGTCGCCCGCGTCGGCGCACCAGCCGCACGCAGCGGCGGCGATCACCTGCGGGATCTCGCCCCGCGCGGCGGCCAGCACCGGCTTACCGGCGGCCATGTAGGTCTGCACCTTGCCGGGCAGCGTCAGCGAGATGAACGGGTCGCGCGTCAGCGTGACGAGCATCGCGTCTGCCATAGCGTAGAGGGCGGGCATCTCCTCCGGCGGCTTGCGGCCGTGGAAAATCACGCTGTCCAGCTGTTTCTCTGCCGCCAGCGCCTTCAGGTGCTCCAGCTCCGAGCCGTCGCCCACGATGTGCCACCGCAGCGCGGTCTCGCCCCGCAGCAGCTCTGCCGCCTGCAAGACTGTCTCCAAGCTCTGCGCCGCGCCGACATTGCCCGCGAACATCAAATCGACCGTCCGCTTGTCGGGGTTGGTCGGGGGCAGCGCGTCGAACTGCGCCGCCGCATACTGCGGCAGGTAGGCGATCTTCGCGTCGTCGACGCCATGCCGGGTCTCAAGGTACTCCCGGAACATCCGCGACGTGATGAGGATGCGGTCGGGCTTATTGTAGAGCCGCTTTGACTCCCACCCGAAAAATTTGTAGATGGGTGAGCTTTCCCCCAGCCCGCCCGCCGCCAGACAGGCCGGCCAGACGTCCATGCAGTAGAGGATAACCTTTTTGCCGTGCCGCTTCGCGTAGGCGTAGGCCGCACTGGACATCATAACCGGCGAGGTCTGGTTCGCAAAGACGACGTCGTAGTCGTCCTGCAGCCGCGCGGCGTACAGGCTGGACGACCACGCGTAGCTGTAGTAATTCAGCAGGCGGAACACCGCGTTGTGCCGCCGGGCGATGGTGAACGTCCGGGTGATGCCGACGCCGTTGTGTGTCTCGCGGCGGCGCGCACCGCGGCGATACTCCGGGTAGGTAATGCCCATCGGGTAGTTGGGCACATCGGTGATGACGTCCACCGTGTGCCCCCGGCGCACCAGCTCTTCACAGAGGTCGGGCAGGGGGTAGGGTTCCGGCCAGTAGTGCTGGCAGATGACGAGAATTTTCATGCTGCGCACCTCACTTGTTGGCCGCGTTTTCTTCCGGCAGTGCGTCCTTTTCCTCGGCAAAACCCTCGGTGCTTTCCGGCATAAACAAAATTTTGATCGTCGCAAGGATGATTTTCAAATCCGTCAGAACGCCCTGTTCGCCAATGTACATCAGATCCATCTGCAATTTGTCATAGGGGCTGGTGTTCGCCTTGCCGTAAACCTGCGCGTAACCAGTCAAGCCTGCTTTGACCTGCAAGCGCAGGCCGAACTCCGGCATGTCCTTTTCGTACAGCTCGATGGTCTCCAACCGCTCCGGCCGTGGGCCGACAATCGTCATGTTGCCGATGAAAATATCGTAGAGCTGCGGCAGCTCGTCCAAGCGGCAGGCGCGGATGAACTTTCCCACCGGCGTGATGCGGTCGTCGTTCTGCATCGTGACGATGCCCTTGCCGCCCTTGTCGGCGTCGACCTTCATGCTGCGGAACTTGTGGATGACAAATTCCTTGCGGTTCAGCGTCATGCGCTTCTGGGTGAACATCACGGGGCCGCCGTCGTAGGCTTTGATGGCGATGGCGGTCGCCAGCATGAAGGGGCTGGTGAGGATGAGCGCCGCGCCGGAGATCAAAATATCCATGAGCCGCTTGAAGCCCAGATAGAACACCGACGGTGCCGCCCGCTGGCAGAGCAGCACCGGCAGGTGGTTCATCCGCAGGTTCTGCCCGTTGCTGATGAGCAGGTCACCGATGTTCGGGCGCACGTAGGCCAGAATGTCGTGGTCAATGCAGTACTTCAGGATGTCGTTGCGGCGGCTCGACGCGATGCCGCAGAGCAGCACGGCCTCCGCGCCGGTGTCCCGCAGCTGGGCTTCCAGCGCATCCATCGGGCGGCTGGCCTCGGCCTCGCCGACCATTTCCAGCCGGTTGCGCTGGGTCTTGGCGATCTGCACACCATTTTTGTAGGCTTCCTTGTTGTCGTAGATGAGCACAGTTTTCTTCGCAGGTACGATCTTATCCGTCAGCCTCGATGCAATCAGCGACCACAGCGCGCTGAACGCCGCGCACACAGCCAAGCAGAGCAGCAGCGGCAGAATATGCGGCACATGTGCGCGGATCAGCATCCACAGCACGACGAACATGAAAAATCCGGTCATCGCCAGCGAGATAACGTGGGAGTAGATCAGCTCGCTCACACGGCTCGTCAGCAGGTCGAAGCCGCCGTACAAGTGGACGAACACCGTATACAGTGCGCAGAAAAAACCGATGACCATATAGTCGCCGTAGCCCTCGAAGGTCAGGTAGAGCCATTTTTCGTAGTAGGCGTACCAGCAGACCGCGAAGGCGGCCGTGTTCAGCAGCGGCAGCACGGCGTCCAGCAAAAACAGCTGCGCATGCTGGCGCTGCTGGGTGTTGATGATTTTCTGGGAACGATTGTCCATCTTTTTATATCCTTCCGGAACGCCGCCCTCAACGGAGCAGCGTCAATACTTATACAGTATAATCATACCATATCCGGCATTTTTTTTCAATGAAAACCCGCAGTTTGTCGAATCGCTCTCACCCCACGACCTCATTCACCAACTTTTCCCCTCGCGCGAATGCCCGCGCGTTTTCCATCGTTGTGATGGCAATGCTCTGCAACGCCGTCCGGGTGAAAAACGCCTGATGGCTCGTTACGACCACGTTCGGGAAACTCAGCAAAATCGGCACGACCTCGTTCTGCAGCACATCGTCGGAAAAATCCTCGAACACCTGCCCGTCCTCGTCCTCGTAGACGTCCAGCCCGACGCCCGCAAATTTCTTCTGCCGCAGCGCGTTGGTGAGCGCCCCCGTGTCAATCAGCCCACCCCGGCTCGTGTTGACTAAAATCGCGCTGTCCCGCATCATTTTGATCGTATCTGCGTTGATCATGTGGTGCGTTTCCGCCGTCAGCGGGCAATGCAGGCTGATGAGATCCGCCGTGCGCAGCAGCTCGCCCAGCGGTACATACCGCACGATGCCCTCCAGCGCCGGATTTTTGTACTGGTCGTAGGCCAGCACCGTCATGCCGTAGCCGTGGCAGATGCGCGCCATCGCCGCGCCGATTCGTCCCGTGCCGACGATGCCCGCCGCCGAGCCGTAGAGGTTGTGTCCCAGCAGGCCGTCCAGCGCGAAATTGTTGTTGCGCACCTTGATATATGCCTTGCACAGCCGCCGATTAGCCGCCTGCGCCAGCGCCATGGCGTGCTCGGCCACAGCCTCCGGGCTGTAGCCCGGCACCCGCAGCACCGCGATGCCGCAGCGTTTTGCGGCAGCCAAGTCCACATTATTGTACCCCGCGCACCGCAGCAGCAGGCAGCGGATGCCCAGCTGCGCCAGCCTTTCCAGCACCGGTGCCGAGCAGTCCGCATTGACGAACGCACACACCGCGTCCCCGCCCTCGGCCAGCGCAGCGGTATCCGCATCCAGATTGGCCGTCAAGAATTTGATCTCGCAGCCATATTCCGGGTCAGCCGCCAGCACATCAAAGTAGTAGTGGTCGTATTCGCGCGTACCATAAAAAACGATTTTCATAAAAATCCCCCCAGTCCTTTCAGTATCGGTCGTTTACGCACCCAGTATACTGAATGGATCGGGGGATTTCCGTTGTATGGACAACACTGCGTGGCCTTGTTTTTGCCCCTCTACCGCCACTGAATCTTTCGCCTCGCCGTAGGGGCGGGGTTCTGCTCCGCCCGTGGTCTTCCCGCAATCTCGCATCCACAGGATAGCCGCTTTTTCTCTAGCCCCGTCCCCGATGCTGCACCTTAAGGCCACAACATCCCGAAAAATTGCAACAAAAAAACTGCCCTACGTTTCCGTAAGGCAGTTTGTGGTGCACCATCGGGGACTCGAACCCAGGACCCACTGATTAAGAGTCAGTTGCTCTACCAACTGAGCT
>OLYC01001375.1_pt1 | contig 16751 bp, 12 predicted proteins | sample 1674271 | NCBI WGS metagenome assembly OLYC01 (sample SAMEA103958154, study PRJEB25191) | human gut metagenome
TTGTTGCCATTACGCAGTAAAGATGCAGTTTTCGGCAGCGACTCTATTCGTGAAAGTGCGTTTGGAGCGGCCCGCAGGCCGCGACAAATGCGAAATAAAAATAAAATTTCCGCTGAATATGGCCAGAGTGTAACGGAGGCCATTTTAAATCGTCTTTCTGGTTATTATTAACAAACCGGTAATTGTGTTTTTTGCCCTCGAATGATACAATAGTGTCAAACGATTTCAAAACCACAAAGGAGAAAACGAAATGGAACGATTTCCCGGTTATACCCTCGTGCGTACCGAGGACTGCCCTGAACAGCACGGAACCCTGACCGTGCTTACCCACGATGTGAGCGGTGCCACGGTGCTGCTGGTGGAAAATGAGGATACCAACAAGGCGTTTGGCATCGGCTTTGGCACTTTCCCGTCCGATGACACCGGCGTGTTCCACATTTTGGAGCACTCGGTGCTGGCAGGCAGCGAAAAATACCCGGTGACCTCGCCGTTCTTGCAGCTGCTCAAAAGCAGCATGGCATCTTTCCTGAATGCGATGACCTTCCCGGATAAGACGGTCTACCCGTTCGCTACGCCCAATGAGACCGACTTCAAAAACCTGATGGATGTCTACCTGAACGCGGTGTTCTGCCCGCTGGCCATGGTGGACAAGAGCGTGTTTGAGCAGGAGGGCTGGCACCGCAGTGCCGACGGCACCGTGAGCGGAGTGGTGTACAACGAGATGCAGGGCGCTCTGGCTGCACCGGATGCTCAGTTGGAAAATGCACTGGAACGGGCCATGTTCCCGGATACGGCCTACGGCTTTGTTTCCGGCGGCGACCCGGCCAGCATCCCGGCGCTGACCTATGAAAAGTATAAGCGGGTATATCACCGCCACTACAGCGCCGACAACTGCTGCATTACCCTCTATGGCAAAATGGATATGGCTGAAAAGCTGGAACTGCTGGACAGGGATTATCTCTCCCAAATGCCCAAGGGCACCAGCCGTCCGCAGCTGACCGTGCAGCACGAGCAGGCGGGTGCCTGCGTGGAACTGCCCTACTATACCGAAAACCCGGAGCCGGACGAGGTGCAGTGTGCTCTGGCATGGTACACCGGTGCCTTTGCAGACCGGGAGCGGCAGCTGGGCGTGGAGATCCTGCTGGATGCCCTGCTTGGCACCAATAACTCCCCGCTGAAGGCGGCGCTGCTGGCCGAAAAGCTGGGCGCAGATATTGACATTGGCTTTGACGACAGCACCCTGCAGCCGGTGCTGGAACTGGTGCTGCGCGGTGCCACCGAGGAGAGCGCCCGCAAGTTTGCTGCCGCTGTGCGCAAGGCGGTGGACGGCATTCTGGCCGAGGGCATCCCGCAGGAACTGCTGTTGGCTTCGCTGAACGCAGCAGAGTTTGCATCGCTGGAGCGCCCGGGCACCCTGCCAGACGGCGTGCTGGATGCCATCAACGCTTCTACCGGCTGGCTGCACACCGGCGATCCCACTCTGCTGCTGCACACGGACAGACTGTTTGCTTCCCTGCGGGAAAAGCTGGCCGATGGCTGGTTCGATGAGCTGCTGCATGAGCTGTTTGCACCGGCTCCGGTGCAGGTGGTGCAGGTGCCCACCCTGCCTAAAAAAGAGGAGGACGAACCTATCCGCACCGACGGCAAGCTTGTGCTGGAGCACCCGCTGACCGTTGCCGACCTTGGCGACGGAGCAAGGACGGCCCCAGGTGAGCGGGAACTTCTGGCCGGTGCGCAGCTGGTGCATCACCCTTCGGCAGGCAGCCTGTACCTGAACTTCTACTATGACCTCGGTAATGTGAAGCCTGAGGACATGCCGTATCTGGACCTGCTGACCGATGTGCTGGACGAGCTAGACAGCACCGAACACACCGCTCAGCAGCTGAACACTCTGCGCAGCACATGGCTGGGCGACAGCCGCACCCAGCTGGACATCTGGACTGGGCGGCAGGAGGGTGCACCCTGCCATGCCAAGCTGAGCCTGTGCCTGAGCCTGCTGGAACGCAGTCTGGAAAAGGCTGTGGAGCTGGGCGGTGAATGGCTGTATGATACCATCCTTACCGGCCCGGCGGCAGAAGCTGCTTTTGCACGGGTGCTGAGCCAGCAGAAGTTGAACATGGAACAGCAGTTCATCCAGCAGGGCAATGTATACGCAGCCACCCGCGCCAGTGCCCACTACACGGTGGACGGTGCGGTGAGTGAACGCTGCAGCGGTGTGAGCTATTACAAGTTCTTGTGCGGCGTGCAGGAGCGCGGCAATTGGGCAGCACTGGGTGAAAAGCTGGATGCCCTGCGCACAGAGGTGCTGCAGCACGCGGAGCTGACGGTCAGCCTGTACGGCAGCGAGGATGCCCTTGCAAAGCTGCGCACTCTGCTGCCGGACAGCCGCTTTGCTGCCGAGGGCCGCGCTGCGGCAAAGCCCTATGTGGAGCCGCTGACACCGCCGGTGAACGAAGCGTTTATCATTGACGGCGGTGTGAACTACGATGTACAGGTATGGCCCATGGAGCGCCGCAGCGACCGCAAGGCGCTGGCCCGCGTGATGAGCTACGAATATCTGTGGCACAACATCCGTGAGGTGGGCGGCGCTTACGGCACCGGAATGCTCTCCTCGGACGGCGTGGAATACCTGTACACCTACCGCGACCCCCATGTAAAGGAAAGCTACGACACCTTTGCAAAAGGTCCGGCAGAACTGGCAGCGCGGGAGTACACCGAAAAAGACCTGAACGATTTTATTGTGGGTACTGTGGCCAAGCTGGACACCCCCCGCAAGCCGCGTGCTGAGGCCCGCGAGACGGACCGCCGGTATTTCTGCGGCATCACTGATGAAATGATGGCGGCAGACCGCAAGGCCCTGTGTGCGGTGGATGCTGCACTGCTGAAGGAGCAGGCCGCAGAGCTGGGTGCCGCCATGGCAAACGGCGTGCGGGTGGTGTTTGGCAGCAAGGATGCTGTGGAAGCCGCAAAAGAACTGTTTGATACGGTAGAGACCCTGTAAGCAAAGAGCCTTCCATCCCGCCCGGGACATGCTCTGACAGGATAAAAGTGCCTGATGATACGAAAAATGTCATCGGGCACTTTTACTTTTTGTAAAGAAACGGAAAAATTTAAAAAGCAGGGTTGACGCAGCAAAAAAGCAGTGGTAAAGTAATGGGCGGAAAAGGCAAAAAGTGTCTTTTTACAACAGGAAAACGAGGTGGTTGTCATGGAACCTGCTGGCAGTAGCAGCAGTCTTTCTCCCCGATTATTTTATATGGTGGCAGCCGCCGTTTCTGCTTTGCGCAGACCCTGCTGTGTGTGAATGCACACGGTGCGTGTTTGCGTTCCCTGAAAAGAAGAAACGAGAGCTGCCACTGAAAAGGAGGCAGCTTTTTTTATGTCTGAAATCTCGATCGATACCCTCAAGACCATGCTGGCAAATCTGGACGATGCCAAGAAATACCAGAGCCTGCGGGATGTGATGGAAACTCTGCCCGCGCCCGACCTTGCGGCGGTATTTGAGGATCTGCCTGCAGAAAAGCTCCCGGTGCTGTTCCGTCTGTGCCCGAAGGATCTGGCCGCAGATGTGTTCACCGAACTGGCCCCTGAGACCCAGCAGAAGCTGATCGACGGCCTGACCGATACCGAGCTGAAGGCTGTTGTGGACGAACTGTTCGTGGACGATGCCACCGACCTTGTGGAGGAAATGCCTGCCAACGTGGTCAAGCGCATTCTGGGTCAGGCCGACCCCACCACCCGCCGCATGATCAACGAACTGCTCAAGTACCCGGAGGACTCGGCCGGCGGCGTGATGACCACCGAGCTGATGGAGCTGCGGCCGGACATGACCGTGGCACAAGCTATGGAGGCCATCCGCAGGAATGGCTTTGACAAGGAGACCATCAACAACTGCTATGTGACCGATGACAGCCGCAGGCTGATCGGCGTGGTGTCCCTGCGGGCGCTGGTGCTGGCAAAGAACACAGAAGAGCCTATCAAGGACCTGATGGATTCCAATGTGGTCAGCGTGAGCACCACCACCGATCAGGAGGATGTTTCCAACCTGTTCGAGAAATACGGCTTTCTAGCTATTCCGGTGGTGGACGCCGAGAACCGGCTGGTGGGCATCGTGACCATTGACGATGCCATCAGCATCCTGCAGGACGAGGCCAGCGAGGATATCGCCAAGATGAACGCCATCGGCCCGTCCGACAAGCCCTACTTCAAGCAGAGCATGTGGGACCTGTACAAGAGCCGTGCGCCGTGGCTGCTGTTCCTGATGATCAGCGCCACCTTCTCCAGTCTGGTCATTCGCGGATACGAGGACGCACTGGCCGCTGTGACCGTGCTGACCGCCTACATCCCCATGCTGACCGACGCAGGCGGCAACGCGGGCAGCCAGAGCACTTCCACCATCATCCGCGGCATGGCAGTGGGCGACATCCAGCCCCACGACCTGCCACTCATCCTCTGGCGCGAGAGCCGCGTAGCCCTGATGTGCGGCGGCACGCTGGCCGTATGCAACTTTGTAAAGCTGCTGGTGTTTGACCGCATTGCGGCTCCGGTGGCACTGGTGGTGTGTCTGACTTTGATCTGCACCGTTCTGCTCTCGCAGATCATCGGCGGCATTCTGCCGGTGGCAGCAGAAAAGCTGCATGTGGATCCGGCCGTGATGGCTTCACCCCTGATTACCACCATTGTGGATACCACCACGCTGCTGATCTACTTCAACATTGCAAAGATGCTGCTGCATCTGTAAAAGATACTCGGATCGGGATGCCCGGAGGCTCAGGAAAGCTTCCGGGCATTTTCTTTGCAAAAAGGCGGGCGGTAGGAACCGGGAATGGCAGGCGATTTGCAGAAAATTGCAGAAATGAGGCGAAAAAATGCGGAAGAACAGGGATGAACTATTCCTGAAAATATTTTTCAAGATATACAAGAAATGAAAAAGCTGCAAAAACCGGACGATGCAACATTTTGTAATCTTTTTGAGAGAAAAATGACATAATTTTTTTGCTTTTGTAGGGAGGTTGCAAATGTATGAAAAATTGTGATGTTTCGAGAAAAGAAATTGGCGAGCCCAAAAAGCATTTGTTGAAATAGCACAAAAGAACTCCTTCAATCTTGTGAACTTGTTCTCTTGAACAGTGGGGTGCTGCAAGGGTATAATACGAACAGGAATTACAGGTGCATGCAAGATTGCTCCTGTGAAAATGCTGAGATACGAATTGAAGGAGAACATTATTATGAAAATGATTTCGCGTCGTGACTTCCTGAAGGCATCTGCTGTTGTTGGTGCAACTGCTGCTATGACCGCCTGCGGCGGCTCTTCCAGCACCTCTACTGCTGCTTCTTCTGCTGCTGCATCTTCTGCTGCTGCTTCCAGCGCTGCTGCAACCAACGGTTCCGCAAACATCGGCGTGTGCATCTATCAGTTTGCTGATAACTTCATGACCCTGTACCGCTCCGATCTGGAAGAGTACCTGAAGGACATGGGCTACTCCGTCACCATCATGGACGGCAAGAACGACCAGAACACCCAGACCGAGCAGATCAACACCTTCCTGCAGCAGGGCGTGGACGTGCTGGTCATCAACCCCGTGCAGACCACTTCCGCACAGACCATCGTTGATACCGTCAAGCCCTCTGAGACTCCTATCGTCTTCATCAACCGTGAGCCCGACAAGAGCGTTCTGGACTCCTACGCAGACAAGTGCTGCTACGTTGGTGCTGACGCACGTCAGTCCGGTACTTATCAGGGCGAGCTGATCCTGGAGACCGAGACTCAGGGCGATATCAACGGTGACGGCAAGATCACCTATATTATGTGCAAGGGCGACCCCGAGAACATCGACGCTCAGTACCGCACCGAGTACTCCATCAAGGCTCTGACCGATAAAGGCAAGGAAGTCGAGTGCCTGTACGAGTACCTGGACAACTGGGATCAGACCACCGCTCAGCAGGACGTTGCAAACGCTCTGTCTCAGTACGGCGACAAGATCGAAGTCGTCTTCTGCAACAACGACGCAATGGCACTGGGCGCTCTGCAGTCTCTGCAGCAGGCTGGCCGTACCGTCGGCAAGGACGTCTATCTGGTCGGTGTTGACGCACTGAGCGAGGCTGTCCAGAATGTCGTCGATGGCAACATGACCGGCACCGTTCTGAACGATGACGTGGGCCAGGCTACCGCCGCCGCAGCTGCTACCAAGCTGTACGTCGAGGGCAGCAAGGTCGAGCAGTACTACTGGGTCGACTACGTCAAGGTCACCAAGGAGAACGCTGCACAGTACATCAAGTAAGCAGCCAAAACCCTATCGTTGCAAGGTGCGCAGTGAACCGATAAGGCTTAATTAAAAGCTAAAAAGCGCGTGCGTGCGAGAAAATATCTCCGCGCACGCGCCTTATTTTAAGAGCCCGCCGGCAAAAAACGCACTTTCCAAGACCCAAAGACAAGGAGGCTCTGAGGAATGTCAGAATACCGTCTGGTAATGAAAGGCGTGGTAAAGACCTTCCCCGGCGTGAAAGCGCTGGACCACGCGCAGTTGGAGCTCCGCCCCGGCAAAGTCATGGCCCTGATGGGCGAGAACGGTGCCGGTAAGTCCACCCTGATGAAATGTATGTTCGGCATTTACAAGATGGACGAGGGCGAGATCGAATACGAGGGGCAGAAGGTAACCATCCCCACCCCGCTGGATGCACTGGACCGTGGCATCGCCATGGTGCATCAGGAGCTGCAGCCCATTCCGGCCCGTACCGTGGCTGAGAATATCTGGCTGGGGCGCTACCCCACCAAGAAATACGGCATCGTCACTGTTGTGGACCATGCCAAAATGTACAAAGATACTGATGAACTGCTGAAGAAACTGAAGCTGGACATCGACCCCCATGCAAAGCTGGGCTCTTTGAGCATCGCCCAGATGCAGATGGTGGAAATTGCTAAAGCTGTTTCCGCCAACTGCAAGGTGCTGATCCTGGACGAGCCCACCTCCTCTCTGACCGCAAACGAGGTCGAGAGCCTGTTCCGCATCATGCGGGAGCTGAAGGAGCAGGGCGTTGCTCTGGTCTACATCAGCCACAAGATGGACGAGATCAAGGTCATCGCAGACGAAGTTACCATCATGCGCGATGGCCAGTACATCGGCAAGTGGGACGTTGCCAGCATGACCAAGGAAGAGATCATTGCAAAGATGGTCGGCCGTGAGCTGTCCAACCTGTTCCCCCCGCTGGAGAACGTGCCCTCGGACGAGGTCATGATGAAGGTGGAGGACTTTACCTCCATCCATCCCCGCTCCTTCCGCCATTGCAGCTTTGAGCTGAAAAAGGGCGAGATCCTGGGCGTTGCCGGTCTGGTGGGCGCACAGCGTACCGAGCTGATGGAAGGCATCTTCGGCCTGCGTGCCCATACCTCCGGTAAGGTGTGGATCAAGGGCGAGGAGGTCAATATCAAGCAGCCCCGCGATGCCATCCGCAAGAGCGTTGCTCTGCTGACCGAGGACCGCCGTGCTACCGGCATTCTGGGCGTGCTGAGCGTTGCCGATAACATCTCCATCGCTTCTCTGGATGCCCTGCGCAAGGGCCCCATCATGCTGGACAACAAAAAGATCCTCGATCTGGTGGCTACCAACAAGGAAAAGATGGCCATCAAGGTGCCCAGCCCCAAGACCCAGATCAAGAGCCTTTCCGGCGGCAACCAGCAGAAGGTGCTGATCGCCCGCTGGCTGGCCAACAACCCCGATGTGCTGATCCTGGACGAGCCCACCCGCGGCATCGACGTCGGTGCCAAGTACGAGATCTACTGCATCATTGCCGAGCTGGCCAAGCAGGGCAAGAGCATCATCATGATCTCCTCCGAAATGAGCGAGATCATCGGTATGTCCAACCGTGTCATGGTCATGTGCGATGGCCGCATCACCGGCTTTATCAACGGTAAGGATGCCACGCAGGAGAACATCATGGCGCTGGCTACCCAGTTCGAGACCGCACCTGACACAGCTGCGGCAAATCAGTAATTAAGGAGGCTGTCTATCGTGGAAGCTACCAAAAAATTGAATGGCAAGGCTGTGGGCAAGTGGCTCAGCAACAACGCCATTATCATGATGATGCTGGCCATCACTCTGATCGTTGGCATCATTCACCCCAACTTCTTCTCCGGCACCAACATGATCAACCTGTTCAAGAACGTGTCTATCCGCTACATCATCGCTCTGGGCATTTCCGGCTGCCTGATCACCACCGGCAACGACCTGTCCGCTGGCCGTCTGGCTGGTTTTGCAGCATGTCTGGCCTGCATCTTTGCACAGACCGAAGGCGCTTCCGGCAAGTTCTACCCCAATATGCCCACCCTGTCCACCCCCGTGGTGTTCATTCTGGTCATTGCCATCTGCGCCATCGTGGGTCTGTGCAATGGTCTGGTGGTCAGCTACCTGAAGGTGCAGCCCTTCATTGCTACCTTGGGTATGCAGCAGGTGGTCTACGGTATCTGCCTGGTGTACACCGGCGGTACCCCCATCGGCTCTTTGAACAAAAACTTCACCTCTCTGGCCTCCAACACCATCATCGGTGTGCCTGTGCTGATCTGGATCGCTCTGATCGTGGCCGGGTGCTTCTGGTTCCTGTACAACAAGACCCGTCACGGCAAGTACATGTACGCCATCGGCGGCAACGAGGCTGCTGCTGAGGTGGCCGGTGTCAACGTCAACGCCACCAAGATCCGCATCTACATCCTGGCTTCCTGCATGTTCGGTCTGGCAGGCTGCCTGCTGGCTGCAAAGTCCGGCGGCGCATCCGTCAACACTGCAATGGGCTATGAGCTGGACGCCATCGCAGCCTGCACCATCGGCGGTGTTTCCACCACCGGCGGCGTTGGTACTGTTCCCGGCGTTCTGGTCGGCGTTCTGGTCTTTGAGCTGATGAAGGTGGCTCTGCAGTTCATGAACGTGAACTCCTCCTACACCTACATCGTTCAGGGCCTTGTCATTATCGTGGCTGTGGCTATCGATATCCGCAAGTATCTGGCAAAGAAGTAAGAGCTTTTTCTGTGGGTCGTCTGCTTTTGGGCAGGCGGCCCGCTTTTTTTATTTGCATTTGTGTGGTATCATAAAGAAAAACAACATCAGGAGGTGTGCTTATGGCACAGGAAAACCGAACAAGGGAGCAGTTCACAGAGGAGCTTGCCCGGCGGGAAGCTGCCCTTGCGGCCCGGGAAGAACAGCTTGCACAGGAGCAGGCAGAGTTGGCCGCGCAGAAGGCGGATTTTGAGGAGGGCAAAAAGAGCCTGCTCAACAACGGCGACAAAAACTTTGTGAATGCGAAAGAAAAAATGTACGACCATTTTCCGCTGACCGTGCACCAGATGGATATTATCATCGGAGTGCTGTTTGCACTGATCGCACTGTTCCTTGTGCTGGGCGTGACCCACACCAGCTTCTTCGGGCTGTTCGGAGGGTAAGTGCATTCCTTTTCTGCAGCAGGTGATTGCATTTCATCCGCAATGTGCGTATAATTTAGGATAAAAGCTCTGCCGCACTGCGGCGGCAGGAAGAGGAGTGGTGATCTTGAAAAAGAAATGGCTCGCGGCGGTGCTGGCCGGAGCTTTGCTGGCAGCAGCACTGCTGAGCGGATGCTCGTCGGTGGAGACCGTTAAACGGCTGCGCTTCGGCGTGGCTGGCGAGGGCGGCATCTACCGGGAGTTCGGTGAGCGGTTCGCAGCATTGGAAAATGAGACGGACAACGGGCAGGTGGAGCTGAAGGCTACCGCCGGTTCCGCAGCGAACCTGCGTCTGCTGGCCGGCGAATACCTGCAGCTGGCCATTGCACAGGCAGACCTTGTGCAGGATGCCTATGACCAGACCGGCATCTTTGCCGACGAGGAGGAAAGCCGGGGCTTTGGTGCCGTGGCGGCGCTGTACACCGAGACCTGTCAGGTGGTGGTGCGGGCGGATTCCGACATCCAGTCCATTGAGGACCTGCATGGCAGGACGGTGAGCATTGGCGCGGAAGAATCTGGTTCGGAGCAGAACGCGCGGCAGATCTTATCTGCCTATGGTCTGAACGACAAGATGGTGAGCATGGTAAACCTGAACTATGAGGATGCCGCTGCCCAGCTGAAGGCGGGCAGGGTGGATGCCATCTTTATGACGGTGGGTGCGCCCAGCCCGGTGCTGACCGCGCTGGCAGGCGAGTGCGGCATCCGGCTGCTGAAGGTGGACGGTGCGGCAGCACAGCGCCTGCAGAGCGCTTACAGCGCCTACAGCGGCGTTACGCTGCCGGCAGGCACCTATCCCGGACAGACGGAAAAGGTGCAGACGGTGGGCGTGAAAGCCGTTCTGCTGGCCAGCAACGCGCTGCCTGCAAAGCAGGTGCAGCAGCTGACACAGCTTCTGTTCTCCAGCCGGGAAGGGCTGGAAGAGCAGCTGGGCATCCCGCTGGACCCGGAGGAAAACGCAGTAGAGGGCGTTGGCATCCCGTTCCATGCGGGTGCGGCCGCATATTATAAGGCGGCAGGAATTACGGTCGATGAAGCGGCTGGGAACTGAGGGAAAGTAGAGCAATGAAGATCGAATTGGATATGTATCAGACACTGGCCGTTGCTGTGCTGGTGCTGATGCTGGGCAAATTTTTGCGGGCAAGGGTGCAGGTGCTGGAACGTTTCTGCATTCCGGCTCCGGTCATTGGCGGCGTGCTGTTCGCCATTTTTACCTGTGTGTGCTATGTGACCGGCGTTGCCGAGTTTGCATTTGATGATATTCTAAAGGAAGTCTGCATGGTGATGTTTTTCACCTCGGTGGGCTTCCAGGCAAACCTCAAGGTGCTGAAAAGCGGCGGAAGAGCGATGATCGTGTTTCTGGGCGTGGTCATCGTACTGATCGTCAGCCAGAACTTTGTAGCCGTGGGGCTGGCAAAGCTGCTGGGCGTGGATGCGCTGGTGGGCCTTTGCACCGGCTCCATCCCCATGGTGGGCGGTCACGGCACCGCCGGTGCCTTTGGCCCGGTGCTGGAGGACTTTGGCATTCAGGGGGCCACCACCCTATGTACGGCAGCGGCCACCTATGGCCTGATCGCGGGCAGCATGATGGGCGGCCCCATCGGTAAGATGCTCATTGAGCGGCACAACCTACTGGCCACGGTGGTGCCGGAGGATGACAGCCTGCTGGTGGAAGAAGAAATGAAGCACGAGCGCCACACCACCATGTACCCGGCGGCAAGCTTCCAGCTGATTGTCGCCATGGGCATCGGCACGGTGCTGTCCAGACTTCTGAGCCTGACGGGCATGACCTTCCCCATCTATATCGGTGCCATGATCGCGGCGGCCATCATCCGCAATGTGGGTGAGTATGGCGGCGGCTACACCGTGTATATGGGCGAGATCAATGACATTGGCGGCATCTGCCTTTCGCTGTTTCTGGGCATGGCTATGATCACCCTGAAGCTGTGGCAGCTGGCAGAGCTGGCCCTGCCGCTGATCGTGCTGCTGGCCGGGCAGACCCTGTTCATGATCCTGTATGTGGTGCTGGTGGTGTTCAACATCATGGGCCGCGATTACGACGCGGCGGTGATCGTATCCGGCACCTGCGGCTTTGGCATGGGCGCAACGCCCAACGCTATGGCCAACATGCAGGCTATCTGCGATAAATATTCGCCCTCGGTCAAGGCGTATCTGCTGATCCCGCTGGTGGGCAGTCTGTTTGCGGACTTTCTGAACAGTCTGGTCATTACGGTGTTCATCAATTTTATCTGAAGCTGATCTTTACAGTTCGGGCGGGCTTCCGCACCGGGAAAGGAGACGTGCAATGTCGCTTTATCACCATCTGAAAACGTGGCTCGGAAAAAAGCGGGAGCATCCCCATGAGGAAGAAACCGTGGCCGTGCCGGAAATCCATACCGGCAAGGTGGCACATCATACGGATGCGGACGGCACTCCGGCGGCAGATAAGCCGATCCACTATGATAACGTGGCTATCCCGGAAGTGCATATCCACCCGCGGCGCAAATAACCCCTATTGCTAAAAAAGAATAGTTCCACGCCGGACAGCCCGGAGCGAATGCACAGGCTGTTCCGGATCACAGGAAGCAGAAAAGCTCCCGTCCATCATCAGGACGGGAGCTTTTTTGCTTGCGGTAAGATCAGCGGCTTAGAGGAACACGTACTTGAGGATGAACAGCACGGTCAGCACATACATCAGGGGGCTGATCTTCTTTTCCTTGGCCTTGCCGGTGACCAGATTGATCAGGGTCCAGGAGATCACGCCGATGGCGATGCCCTCGGAAATGCTGTAAGCGGTGGGCATGGCCAGAATGGTCAGGAAGGCGGGGATGCCCTCGCTGGGGTCATTGAAGTCGATCTTGACGGCGGAACCCATCATGTAGAAGCCCACGATGATCAGGGCCGGAGCCGTTGCAAAGGACGGGATGGTGAGGAACAGCGGGCTGAAGATGGTGGCCAGCAGGAACAGGATGCCGGTGGTCATAGCGGTCAGACCGGTGCGGCCGCCCTCGGTGACGCCGGAAGCGCTCTCGACGAAGGTGGTGGTGGTGGAAGTGCCCAGCACAGCGCCTGCGCAGGTGGCGATGGAGTCGGCCATCAGTGCGCCCTTGATGTGGGGCAGCTTGCCGTCCTCGTCCAGCATGTCGGCCTTGGAGGCAACACCGATCAGGGTGCCCAGAGTATCGAACAGGTCAACGAACAGGAAGGAGAACATGACGGCGAAGAAGTTCAGGATGCCAACGCCGGAGAAATCGGTCTTGAATACCTGACCGAAGGTCTTGCCCAGCGCGGAGAAGTCGAAGCTGACAAAAGCGGTGGGAATGACGGAGTACATGCCTGCGTCGGGGTTGGGAACATAGATGCCGGCGATCTCGCAGAGGATGCCCAGCACCCAGGTGATAAGAATGCCGTACAGGATGCCGCCCTTGACCTTCTTTACCAGCAGGATGGCGGTGATCACGATACCCAACAGGGCAAGGATCGCGCCCATGCCCACGCTGGAGAAGGTCTCGCCCTTGAAGTGCTGGTAGGTGACGAGGGTGGAATCGCTGTTGACGATCAGCTTTGCGTTCTGCAGACCGACAAAAGCAACGAACAGGCCGATGCCCACGCTGACGGCACTCTTCAGGGTCATGGGAATGGCGTTGAAGATGCCCTCACGGACGTTGGTGAGGGACAGCACGATGAAGATGATGCCCTCCACAAAGACGGCCATCAGGGCCAACTGCCAGCTGTAGCCCATGGTGAGAACGACCGTGTAGGAGAAGTAGGCGTTCAGGCCCATGCCGGGTGCCAGTGCAAACGGATAGTTGGCAAGCAGAGCCATAAGCGCAGTGCCAACAAAGGATGCCAGCGCGGTGGCGATCAGAACGGCTTCCGAATCCATGCCGGAAGCAGAAAGGATGTTGGGATTGACCGCAAGGATGTAAGCCATGGTCATGAAGGTGGTGATACCTGCCATGATCTCGGTCTTGACATCGGTGTGGTTCTCCTTCAGATGAAAGATGTTTTCTAACATGAGGAACCTCCTGATTCAGATAAAACATCCCGTCCGTGCGTGGGACGGGAAAGAACAGAACCTATTGTAACATTTTACAAAAGCATTTGTCCACAGAATAAACACACTTTTTTCATTTTCTGTCCAAAAATCGCAAATGAGTATGACTTTGAAGGTTTTCTGCGGGTCTGCCACAAATTTTGATGGAGAAAAAACACTGCTTTTGAAAAGATACGAAACAGCGATGAATTACAAGGGACGAAAGTATACGAATCGGATTCTTTGATTTAAAATATACACTATGGCCCTGTAAAAGTGCACACTGTTGTGAAAGCAGCACCAGTGGTATCCTTTTGCCATAGCCCAGCACACCAGGGCGGAAAGGAGCTGATACCCAACACCATGGGGCAGACAAAACAGGCCAGAGGGCTGGCCAGCCTGAGCCGAGCCACGGACACCCTGAGCACCCTGCTGGCACAGCAGGTGCGGGAACTGAATGCCTGGCAGAAGGCGGCAAAAAAGGAAGGCGCATCGGGAGCAGGCACCATGAAAGACCTCAAGGAGGCCACGGCGGTGCTCAAGGATCTGGCCGGTGTAGCCAAGACCCTGAACGATCAGGGGGCACAGGCAGAAGGAGCGGAGTGCGGCGTGGTGCTGCTGCCGACGGTGGAGGAAGAACCATGAGCATTGTACAAGCAAGAGTGCCGGTGGTCTGGCGGCCCCAGCCGCGGCAGGCCGAATTTATGAGCCGCCCGGAACCGGAAGCGCTGTACGGCGGTGCAGCAGGCGGCGGCAAGAGCGACGCGCTGGTGATCGAAGCGCTGCGGCAGGTGCACATTCCGCACTACCGGGCGCTGATCCTGCGCAAGACCTACCCGCAGCTTTCCGATTTGGTGGACAAGAGCCAGGTGTACTACCACAGGGCGTTCCCGCAGGCACAGTACAACGCCACGGCCCATGTGTGGAACTTCCCCAGCGGGGCAAAAATTTACTTTGGCTCCATGCAGTACACTAAGGACCGTACCAATTATCAGGGCAAGGCCTTCGATTTTATCGGCTTTGACGAGCTGACCCACTTTGAATGGGAAGAGTACAGCTACATGATGAGCCGCAACCGTCCCACCGGCCCGGGCACCCGGGTGTACATGCGGGCCACCACCAATCCCGGCGGCATCGGCCACGGGTGGGTGAAGGCACGGTTCATCACGCCCGCACCGCCCGGCACGCCTATCACCGAAGAATACACGGTAAAGCTGCCGGACGGCACCGAACAGAAGCTGCAGCGGGCAAGGGTGTTCATCCCTTCCAGCATTTTCGACAACCCGGCTCTGCTGCAGAACGATCCCGGTTATCTGGCCAGCCTGGCTGCCATGCCGGAAGCGGAAAAGCAGGCGCTGCTCTATGGCAGCTGGGACAGCTTTTCCGGCCAGGTGTTCACCGAGTGGCGCAACGACCCGGCCCACTATCAGGATCAGCGCTGGACCCATGTGATCGCACCGTTCACCATCCCGAAGCACTGGCAGATCTACCGCGGGTTCGACTTTGGCTTTTCCAAGCCGTTCTCGGTGGGGTGGTACGCAGCGGACGAGGAGGGGCGGCTGTACCGCATCAAGGAGCTGTACGGCTGCACCGGCAGGCCGAACGAGGGCCTGCGCATCGACCCGGTGGAACAGGCCCGGCGCATCCGGGAGGCAGAGCAGAACGACCCGCTTTTGCGCGGCAGGGTGATCCACGGCATTGCCGATCCGGCCATCTTTGATGAGAGCCGCGGCGAGAGCATTGCCGCTATGATGGAGCGCAGCCCGAACTTCCTGCGCTGGTCCCCCGGCGACAACACCCGGCTTGCGGGCAAGATGCAGTTCCACTACCGGCTGAATTTTGATGCGGACGGCAGGCCGATGTTTCAGGTGTTCAATACCTGCAAGCACTTTATCCGCACGATCCCGAACCTTGTGTACGACGAAAGCAACGTGGAGGACATCGACACCCGGCAGGAGGATCACATTTACGACGAGTGCCGCTATGTGCTGATGGAGAACCCTATCAGCCCGCCGGTGCGCTGTGCTGCGCCGCCCATGCCCGACGACCCGCTGAACCTGCACAAGCGGGCAAGATTTTACAGAATTTAAAGGAGAAACGCAATGGACGATTACGAGAACGAAGCTTTGCCCGTGGGTGAAGCACAGGTGGCCGAGGCCATACAGACCTTGCAGCGGTACAAGGCGGGCAAGGCCGCGCTGGACAAGCGTATTGTGGATAACGAGCTGTGGTTCCGCATGGGCCACTGGAAGAACTACCAGAACCCCATGATGCCCGGCAAGGCCCAGCCTTCCAGCGGGTGGCTGTTCAACAGCATTGCCAACAAGCACGCCGATGCCATGGACAACTACCCGGAACCGAACGTGCTGCCCCGAGAGGCAGATGACGAGGACACCGCACGGGCACTTTCCAGCGTTTTGCCGGTGGTGCTGGAACAGGCCGACTACGAGCAGGTGTACAGCGACTGCTGGTGGCGCAAGCTCAAACAGGGCACCGGCGTGACCGGTATCTTCTGGGACCCTGCAATGCGCGGCGGCATTGGCGATATTGCGGTGCGCAGCGTGAACCTGCTGATGCTCTACTGGGAGCCGGGCGTGGCGGATATTCAGGCATCGCCGGACTTTTTCAGCCTGAGCCTTGAGGACACGGCCCGGCTGTGCGCGCAGTACCCGCAGCTGGCAGGACACACCGCCAGCGTGCTGGACGTGCCCCGGTACATCCACGATGAAGGGCAGGACACCAGCTCCAAGAGCGTGGTGGTGGACTGGTACTACAAGCGCCCGGATGAAACGGGGCGCATGGTGCTGCACTACTGCAAGTTCTGCAACGGCGTGGTGCTGTACGCCAGCCAGAACGACCCGGCGCTGGCAGAAAGCGGCCTGTACGACCACGGGCAGTACCCCTTTGTATTTGACCCGCTGTTCGTGGAGGAGGACAGCCCGGCGGGCTTTGGCTACATCGATGTGATGAAGGACTGCCAGACGGCCATTGACAAGATGAACCATGCCATGGACGAGAACGTGCTGCTGAGTGCAAAGCAGCGGTATGTGCTCAGCGACACGGCAGGGGTCAACGAGGAAGAGCTGGCCGATTTCAGCCGGGACATCGTGCATGTGGTGGGCCGTCTGAACGACGACAGCTTCCGTCCCCTGCAGACGGCCGGCCTGCAGGGCAACAGCCTGAGCTACCGCCAGAGCCGCATTGAGGAGCTGAAGGAGATCAGCGGCAACCGGGATATGACGCAAGGCG
>OLYC01001388.1_pt1 | contig 16674 bp, 21 predicted proteins | sample 1674271 | NCBI WGS metagenome assembly OLYC01 (sample SAMEA103958154, study PRJEB25191) | human gut metagenome
TGGTCAAGGACGCCCGCAAGGTGCAGCAGACCATCCTGATGGTGGGCGACATCACGGACATCTACGTGACCAGCTTCCAGAAGATGCTGCGCGACGACAACTTCACGGTGGAGGAACTCGGAGCAATCGCCTTCGGATACACGAAGCTGCTTGAAGAATCCAATGATGTGCTGACGGAGCTGAAGAACGTGGTGAACATCACCACGCTCTCCATGACGGACAAGGAGCGCATGGACGTGGTGGAACGCTGCCACTCCAAGATGAAGCGTTACCGCAACCTCGTGAGCTACTACACCAACAAGAACATCAGCGTGAGCTACCTGCGTGCGAAGAAGAAAAACGACCTCGACCGCATCATGGGGCTGTACGGCAATATGAACGAAAGATACTGGTAGCCTATGGAGTTCGACAACCTTCACCAGATTCTCCGCTCGCTCTACGAGCAGATGATGCCGCTGTGCGCCGACATGGCGGGCGTGGCGAAAGGCATCGCCGGGCTGGGCGCGCTCTTCTATGTCGCTTACCGGGTATGGCAGTCGTTGGCGAGAGCCGAACCGATAGACGTCTTCCCGATGCTCCGCCCTTTTGCCGTCGGTCTGTGCATCATGTTCTTCCCTACGGTGGTGCTTGGCACGATAAACAGTGTCCTCTCGCCCGTCGTGCAGGGTACGGCGAAACTGCTCGAAACGCAGACTTTGGACATGAACAAGTACCGGGAACAGAAGGACAGGCTGGAATACGAGGCGATGGTGCGCAATCCCGAAACCGCCTACCTCGTGTCCAACGAGGAGTTTGACAAGCAGTTGGAGGAATTGGGCTGGTCGCCCTCCGACATGGTGACGATGGCGGGGATGTATATAGACCGGGGGATGTACAAGATGAAGAAGGGCATCCGCGATTTCTTCCGCGAGATACTGGAACTGATGTTCCAAGCCGCCGCCCTCGTGATAGACACCATCCGCACGTTCTTCCTTGTGGTGCTGGCGATACTCGGTCCGATAGCTTTCGCCATATCGGTGTGGGACGGCTTCCAAAGCACGCTCACGCAGTGGATATGCCGCTACATTCAGGTCTATCTGTGGCTGCCCGTGTCGGACATATTCAGCACCATACTCGCCAAGATTCAGGTGTTGATGCTCCAGAGCGACATCGAGCGTATGCAGACCGACCCCAACTTCTCGCTGGATTCCAGCGACGGGGTGTATATCGTGTTCATGATAATCGGGTGCGACAAGAAGTCGTATAGAATTGATTGTTCAGACACTGACTATCAACTGATAGCAGTATAATAGAACCTGCTGTTCCGTCAGCAGTAGCCTATGGATACGTGCATTACCCGTAATGGTTTTGTACGAAGCTGTCCAGACAGAGTAGCCCTTTGGAAACAAGAAGTTTGAACCGTGAGGGAATAACAACTATCGCCAGTATCAGGCGGTAAGGGAGCTTGGCTTGAGTGGTATGAATAACGCAAGTGAACTGTTAATAAACGTCGTAACATGAGAAGAGCCAAAAGATACTGGGCTCTACCCAAAAGGGATGTAGCTGGCTAATCCTTTCCGATGTGGGATTACACGGACATAAGCTATCGGCGAAGTGACAGATTCTAACCCATTCATTGTCGTCTATACGAAACTTGGTAAGCCTGTATCTCTCCTGCCAGTGCAGGTAAGCTGACCGTAAGGAAAGCTGAACGGGGTGCAGGTATAGGATTGCAGAAAAAGCGAATGCCACCCTTGTAATGAGGGGGATATGGGGTTGAGCCATTATCTATGGATTAGATAAGGTGACATCATCCGGCACGAAAGTGCGCTGACTTCTGCGTTAGGTAATTCTTTACAAGAAACTTTTAGAACTTTTGAAAGGAGAAAAGCAAATGAACGAAAATGAAAAATCGTGTGCATCCACTGACCAACCGTGGAATACTTGGGACAGTATCAACTGGCTCAAGTGTGAAATGGCGGTTAAAAAGCTACAAGCACGTATTGTAAAGGCTCAAAAAGAGGGTAAGCATGGCAAGGTCAAATCTTTGCAATGGGTACTCACTCATTCGTTTTACGCTAAAGCATTAGCAGTAAAACGAGTAACCTCTAATAATGGGAAAAAGACTTCGGGAATAGACCATGTGATATGGGAGACTCCCAGAGCAAAGTATCAGGCTATCACCACACTGAAAAGGAATGGTTACAAGCCACAACCTTTAAAAAGGGTGTTTATCAAAAAGAAAAACGGGAAATTACGTCCCCTTGGTATTCCAACTATGAAAGACAGAGCTATGCAGGCACTGTATCTAATGGCATTGGAACCAGTGGCTGAAACAACCGCAGACTTAAACTCTTACGGATTCCGAAAAGCGAGATGCACGAATGACGTACAACAGAAATGTCATATTGCACTATCAAGAGGAAACTCTGCTGAATGGATTCTGGAAGGAGACATAAAAGGTTGCTTCGACCACATCAGTCATGAATGGCTACTGAACAATATCCCAATGGATAAGTCAATGCTACGTAAATGGCTAAAAAGCGGATTCATCTTCAACAGAGAATTATTCCCGACAGAAGAAGGTACTCCGCAAGGGGGCATAATTTCACCCGTTCTTGCTAATATGGCACTTGACGGATTGGAAGCGATTTTAATCAAAAGGTTCAAACCATATCGGAAAATGAGGATAAATGGCGAGTTATGTCATTCAAAAGTCAATTATGTTAGATATGCAGATGATTTTATCATCACAGGCAGGTCTAAAGAGTTGTTAGAAAATGATGTAATACCAATTGTCAGGGAATTTCTTCAAGAGAGAGGTCTTGTCCTGTCAGAAGAAAAGACCAAGATAACCCACATTGACGAGGGATTTGACTTTCTCGGTTTTAATATAAGGAAATACAAAGGTACACTCCTGATTAAACCGACAAAAGAGAGTTTAAAACGGTTTTTATCCAAATTGAAACACATATTGGATTCCAATAAATCAGTCAAGCAAGAATCAGTTATCCGATTGATGAATCCTGTAATAAAAGGATGGACTAACTATTACCGATACTGTTGTGCTGGAGAGACATTCAGTAAAGCAGATTACCTGATACACCAGAAAATGTGGCGATGGGCGGCTCGCCGCCATCCGAAAAAAGGCAGAAAATGGATAGCTAAACGCTATTTTTCGCAGATTGAAAATCAAAAGTGGTGCTTCTCTGTCGGTTTCAATAAGAGAAATCCAGAAAGCAGGATAACTTTAATAAAGCTATCCAACACCAATATCGAAAGATATACGAAAATAAAGCGTGAAGCCAATCCTTTTGACCCAGAGTGGAAAGAGTATTTTGAAACAAGGGAAACCAACAAGATGCTCTCAAATTTGAAAGGTCGGAAAACATTGCTACAACTATGGGAAAAACAAGGGCGTAAATGTCCTGTCTGCGGCAGTGCGATAGATAAGGAAAGTAAATGGAGTATGTCTGAAAAATTACAGTCAGGCAGGAAAATCAAGATACTTATCCATAGCAAATGCCGTAACAGGAATAAACGCGACAACAGAGGTTTTGAGCCGGCTTCTATTTAAATTTAGAAGTTTAGAGTTGCTTGAGCCGTATGCTATGAAAGTAGCACGTACGGTTCTTAGAGGGGAAAGGGGCAGTAATGCCCCCGACCTACTCGACCATCATCGGCTACTTCACCATTCCGACGGTGGCGGGCTGGATCATCCAAGCCGGGGGCATGGGCAGCTACGGGCGCAACGTGAACCAGATGGCGGGACGCGCCGGAGGCATGGCGGGCAGCGTGGCGGGTGCTACCGCAGGAAATGTGGTAGGACGTGCCGGGAAACTGCTGAAATAATCAATGTGCAATTATAAACGGAAAAAGTAAAATGGAATTCAAATCACTCAAAAACATCGAATCATCGTTCAGGCAGATACGCCTGTTCGGTATCGTCTTCCTCTCGCTGTGCGCCGTGATAACGGTATGGAGCGTGTGGAGTTCCTACCGCTTCGCGGAGCGGCAGCGTGAGAAGATCTATGTGCTGGATAACGGCAAGTCGCTGATGCTGGCACTCTCGCAGGACTTGTCACAGAACCGTCCGGCGGAAGCGAGGGAGCATGTGCGCCGCTTCCACGAGCTGTTCTTCACGCTCTCGCCCGAAAAGAGCGCGATAGAACACAACGTGAAGCGTGCGTTGCTGCTGGCGGACAAGAGCGTGTACAACTACTATTCGGACTTCGCCGAGAAGGGGTACTACAACCGCATCATCGCCGGGAACATCAACCAAGTGCTGAAGGTGGACAGCGTGGTGTGCGACTTCAACGCCTATCCCTACCGTGCCGTGACCTACGCCACGCAGAAAATTATCCGGCAGAGCAACGTCACCGAGCGCAGCCTCGTGACCACGTGCCGCCTCTTGAACTCGTCCCGTTCGGACGACAACCCCAACGGGTTCACCATCGAGGGATTCACCATCATCGAGAACAAAGATTTACAGACCATTAAACGCTAACAGGAGATGAAAGAAAAAAGTATCAGAAAATCAGCGTGGAGCGCATACTGGAAACTCCACGACAAAAAGAAAATGCTGGTGGCAAGGCTCAAGGGCTATTTGGACGGTTTGCCGCCGAAGACACGCAGGCGCATCGTGTTTGCAATGCTCGCCGCATTCGCCACGCTTGCCCTCTACACTTTCGGCAAAGCCGTCTATGACATCGGCAGGAATGACGGCAACCGGATGGTAACAGACCATGCCGGACAGGTGGAACTGTCCGTGAAGCCGGATAACAATCACAACGTAACACCTTATTTGTATGGAACAGACGAAGAATGAGCCCAAAAACGAAAACAAGGCGGCTCCCGGCAACGACAAGCCGAAAAAGGAGCGCAAGCCGCTGACCGAAGCCCAACGGCTGAAACGTCAGAAAATGATAGTGCTGCCCGCTATGGTGCTGGTATTCATCGGGGCGATGTGGCTGATATTCGCCCCGTCCTCCGGCAAGGAGCAGGAACCGGGAACGGGCGGCTACAACATCGAGATGCCCGATGCGGACAAGGAGAACCGACGGATTATCGGTGACAAGGCGAAAGCCTACGAGCAGGGGGCAATGGAGGAAAGGCAGGAGAACCGCAGCCGTGCCATGCAGCAATTGGGCGACCTGTTCGACCGCGAAACGGCGGAAGCGGACAATGGCAGCGACTTCGACCTTGCCAATCCCGGCGGAACGGAAGAGGCGGTGAAGCCCGCACCGAAGACCATCCAATCATCGGCAGCCGCCTACCGTGACCTCAATGCCACGCTCGGCAACTTCTACGAGCAGCCTAAGAACGACAATGCGGAGATGGACGAACTGCTGGAACGCATCGCCACCCTCGAATCCGAACTGGAAAGTGGAAAAGAGAGAAGCTCCACGATGGACGAGCAGGTGGCACTCATGGAAAAATCCTACGAGCTGGCGGCGAAGTACATGGGCAGTCAGAACGGCACGCAGGCGGCAGCGGGACATACCGCAGAGCCGTCCCCCGTGCAGAAAGCCGGAAAGAACACGGCAAAACCCGTCAGGCAGATAACGCATCAAGTGGTGTCCTCGCTCGGACAGCCCATGAGCAATGCCGAATTTGTCGCTTCCTTCTCGCAGGAACGCAACCGCAGTTTCAACACGGCGGTGGGCGTCACGACCGTATCGGACAGGAACACCATACCGGCATGTGTCTATGGGGCGCAGAGCGTGACGGACGGGCAGGCGGTCAGGTTGCGCTTGCTGGAGCCGATGGCGGTAGCTGAGAGGATCATCCCCCGTAATGCGGTGGTGGTCGGCGCAGCCAAGATTCAGGGCGAACGGCTCGCCATCGAAATCACCTCGCTGGAACACGACGGTACGGTTATCCCGGTGGAGTTGGAGGTCTATGACACGGACGGGCAGTCCGGCATATTCATCCCCAACTCGATGGAGATGAACGCCGTCAGGGAGGTTGCCGCCAACATGGGCGGCTCGCTGGGAAGCAGCATCAACATCTCCACCAATGCCGGGGCGCAGCTCGCCTCCGACTTGGGCAAAGGGCTGATACAAGGCACGAGCCAGTACATTGCCAAGAAGATGCGCACCGTCAAAGTGCATCTGAAAGCCGGGTACAGGGTCATGCTCTATCAGGAGAAGGACTGATGTATAATCATAAGAAATCCAATCAATAACAACAACCCACTAAATTCAAAGTAAAATGAGAAAAGCAATCATGATGTTTACCCTCGCTATGGGCATCGCAACTGCCTATGCGCAGGAAAACGTGACCGTTGAAACGACCAACGGAAGTGAACAACCGACCTTGACAAAGGAGGTCTATCCGCAGAAGGAGGCGGACGGCGACCTGTATCACGGTCTGACGAGAAAGCTGGGCTTTGACCGCATGGTTCCCCCGCACGGCTTGGAAGTGACCTACGACAAGACCGTGCATGTCATCTTCCCGGCGGAGGTGCGCTATGTCGATTTAGGCTCGCCCGATCTGATTGCGGGCAAAGCCGAAGGTGCGGAGAACGTCATCCGCGTGAAGGCTACCGTGAGGAACTTCCCGAACGAAACCAACATGTCCGTAATCACGGAGGACGGGAGTTTTTACACCTTCAACGTGAAGTATGCCGCCGAACCGCTGCTGCTCAACGTGGAGATGTGCGACTTCATCCATGACGGCGAGGCGGTGAACCGTCCGAACAATGCGCAGGAAATCTACCTGAAAGAGCTGGGCAGTGAAAGTCCCATGCTGGTGCGCCTTATCATGAAGTCCATCCACAAGCAGAACAAACGTGAGGTGAAGCATATCGGCTGCAAGCGTTTCGGCATCCAGTACCTTCTGAAAGGCATCTACACGCACAACGGGCTTCTGTATTTCCACACGGAAATCAGGAACCAGAGCAACGTGCCTTTCGATGTGGACTACATCACATGGAAAATCGTGGACAAGAAGGTGATGAAGCGTACCGCAGTGCAGGAGCGTATCATCCTGCCGCTCCGTGCGCAGAACTACGCCACGCTCGTGCCGGGCAAAAAAAGCGAACGCACGGTCTTCACGATGGCGAAGTTCACCATCCCCGACGGCAAGTGTCTCGTGGTGGAGCTGAACGAGAAGAACGGAGGTCGTCATCAGTCTTTCGTGATCGAGAATGAGGATTTGGTGCGTGCCAATAACATCAACGAACTCCAAGTGCGCTGACCATGAGAAAGTACATCGCAATCATCATCGCGTCGCTTGCCCTGTTCACGGGGCAGGCGCACGCCCAGCGATGCCTGCCGAAGATGCAGGGCATCGAGTTAAGGGCGAACATGGCGGACGGCTTCAAACCCGGCGGCAACAACGGCGGATACAGTTTCGGGGCGGCTCTCTCCACTTACACGAAGAAGGGTAACAAATGGGTGTTCGGAGGTGAGTATCTCCTGAAAAACAATACCTACAAGGACACAGCCATACCTGTGGCGCAGTTCACGGCGGAGGGCGGCTACTATTTCAAGATACTCTCCGATGCCCGTAAAATCGTGTTCGTCTATGCGGGGGCTTCGGCTCTCGCCGGGTATGAATCGGTGAATTGGGGCGAAAAGGTGCTGCATGACGGCTCCACGCTGCATGACCGTGACGCCTTCATTTATGGCGGTGCGCTGACGCTGGACGTGGAGTTTTACGTGGCTGACCGTATTGCCCTGCTCGCCAACCTCCGGGAGCGTTGCCTGTGGGGTGGCGATACGAGGAAGTTCCATACTCAATTCGGGGCGGGCATCAAGATAATCATCAACTGATGCGCCGCATGGAACGGACGGATATAGACACCATGAGGCAAATATCCCTCGCGGACTTTCTCGCGCGGTTGGGATATGAGCCTGTCCGAAGAAGCGGAAACGAACTTTGGTATCGTGCGCCGTATCGCAATGAGCGCACACCCTCTTTCCGTGTGAACGTGGCGAAACGGCTCTGGTACGACTTCGGCTTGGGCAAGGGCGGCGACATCTTCACGCTTGCCGGGGAGTTTGCCCGAAGCAGCGACTTCATGGCGCAGGCAAGATTCATAGCGGAAACCGCCCGTATGCCGTTTGTAGCAGCAAAAAAGCCGTTGTATCTGCCGGAACCGTCCGAACCTGCCTTTGAGGGAGTGGAAGCCGTCCCGCTGCTCCGCTCACCACTGACGGACTATCTGGCGGAACGGGGCATCCCTTATGCCGTTGCATCCCGCCACTGTTGCCGCCTGAACTATGGCGTGCGTGGAAAGCGGTATTTCGCAATCGGTTTCCCGAACGTGGCTGGCGGCTACGAAATCCGGAGCCGCTATTTTAAGGGTTGCATACCACCCAAAGATGTGTCATTGATAAAGCCGGAAGATTCCGCCTCTGACGTATGCGGCGTGTTCGAGGGCTTCATGGACTTTCTGTCTGCCGCCACACTCGGCATAGGCGGCAATGGCGACAGCCTTGTGCTGAATTCCGTCGCCAACGTGGGTAAGGCGGTGAAACACTTGGACGGGTACGGGCGCATAGACTGCTTTCTCGACTGTGACGAAGCCGGGCGGAGGACGCTGGAAGCCCTCAAAGGACACTACGGCGGACGTGTCTGTGACCGTTCCGCACTCTATGACGGTTGCAAGGACTTGAACGAGTATCTGCAACTGACAGCAAAAAGAAATGAACAATAACTTAAAAATCAAAGGACAATGAACATACTGAACAACAAGAACAAGAGAACATCCATCTTCAAGGCGTTGGCACTCTGCCTGTTCGCCGCCGTGTCGCTCACGCTCGCATCGTGTGACGATGACATGGACATCCAGCAATCCTATCCGTTCACGGTGGAAACCATGCCCGTGCCGAACAAGGTCACAAAGGGGCAGACGGTGGAAATCCGCTGTGAGCTGAAAAGGACGGGTGACTTCGCCAACACGCTCTATACCATCCGCTATTTCCAGTTCGAGGGGGAAGGCACGCTGAAGATGGCGGGCGGTATCACTTTCCTGCCCAACGACCGCTACCTGCTCGAAAACGAGAAGTTCCGGCTGTACTATACGGCAGAGGGCAACGAGGCGCACAACTTTATCGTGGTGGTGGAGGACAATTTCAAAAATTCCTACGAATTGGAATTTGACTTCAACAACCGGAACGTGAAGGATGACACTCAGACCGTCATCCCCATCGACAATTTCAAACCTCTGCCAAGATGATGCGTGTATTCATGGCTATCCTCTGTTCGCTGCTGGCGGTCTGCTCCGTGTCCGCACGGGACAGCCGTCAGAAGGGGACGGACGGGCAGGCGGCAATCTACCGCCTGCCGCCTTTCGAGCGGGCGGTTCGCTGTACGAAGTATTTTGAAGGCTGGCACTCGGAGAAACACCACCCATACGTGGGCTGGGGGCATCAGGTGCAGCCGGGGGAAAGGTATTCGGCACGCACCATGACGAAGCGGCAGGCGGACGCACTCCTGCGGAAAGACTTGCGGAAGTTCTGTGTCATGTTCCGTAAGTTCGGGCGTGACAGTCTGCTCCTTGCCACGCTCGCCTACAATGTCGGTCCATACCGGCTTTTGGGGAGCGGGAAGATACCCAAAAGCACGCTGATCCGAAAATTGGAGGCGGGCGACAGAAACATTTATCGGGAGTATATCGCTTTCTGCAACTACAAAGGTAAACGGCACGCCATGCTGCTCAAACGGAGAAAGGCAGAATTTGCACTGCTGTATGTACCATAAAAAACACTCGTCCCTTTCAATTCTAAGTAAGGGACGAGTGTAAATGTACTGTAATTTGGCTATTTGCTTATAAATGACTATCTTTGCACAAATTTTACATCATCCCATAAAATGAATAAAGGCTCTGAATGGCGAATTTGGGATTTGCATGTTCATACTCCATTTTCGCTTGAACATAATTATAAATGTAATCCCGAAGAAGATGTTTGGGAGAAATATATTAATGCATTAGAACATCTCCCCGGTGATATAAAGGTTCTTGGCATTAATGACTATCTTTTTATTGATGGGTATCGTAAGGTACTGGAGTATCAAGCTCAAGGAAGATTGCAAAACATTGATTTGATTTTGCCTGTCGTTGAATTTAGATTGGCTAAGTTCTGTGGTAATGAAAAATTTAAAAGGATAAACTATCATATTATATTCTCTAATGAACTAACTCCGGACCAGATTCAACAACAATTCCTTAATGCTCTGACTGCCCATTATACTTTAAGTCCTGATTGTAATCAACAATGGGGTGGTATTGTTACAAGAGAAAGTTTAGAAGAATTAGGTCGTAAAATCATAAATTCAGTACCAGAAGAAAAACGGAATCAATACTCATCTCCTTTAAAAGAGGGATTCAATAACTTGAATCTTGAACTTCCTGTGATAATGAGTCCATTAAACAATGCTAATCATATTTTTAATGGTAAGTTTATTACTGCAATAGGAAAAACTGAATGGGATGATTTTAAATGGGATGACAATTCCATTGCCGAGAAAAAAAGTATAATCAATGAAGCAGACATCGTTTTTACAGCTGCACAAGATATTGATAAATACAACAAATCAAAGAGAAAATTGCACGAGCAAAAAGTTAATGAGTTACTATTGGATTGTAGTGATGCACATTGTTTCTCTGATGATAATGCGGTTAAAGACAGATTAGGAAATTGTAAAACATGGATAAAAGCAGATACCACATTTGAAGGGTTAAAACAGATATTGTTTGAACCGGATGATCGGGTTCGTGTTCAATCAACAAAGCCTGATGAAAAAAATATATATCAAGTTATAGATAGTGTAACCTTAGATGAAGAAGGTTTTTGGCATGGAACTATTTTGCTAAATCCAAATCTAAATACCATTGTGGGAGGGCGTTCTACTGGTAAATCTTCATTACTTAAAGCTATTGCTGCAAAACATGGGAATAAAGAAGTTGATAAAGATGATTTCATAAGACAACATTTGGATGGTATTACTATCCGCTGGCAAGATGGAAATGATCAACTTGGTCGTGAGATTGAATATTTCCGTCAAAGCTATATGCATGATATTGCTTTCGATTCTGATAAGACAAATCAAATCGTGGAGAACATAATACAATCTAAAGATGAAACATGCTTATTGAAAGAATATTATGAACGTTTAACAAAATTCTCTAAGACTATTTCAGAAGGAGTATTTTCGGTTTTTCAAATGCAAAAAGAAATAAACTTTTTAAGAAAATCGCTATCTGAAAAAGGAAAGAGAGAAGGAGTCAATCAGCAATTAAGTTTATTAAAAGCAAAAGTGGCAGATTTACATAAAGATGCAGAATTAACTCCTGAAGAGCGGTTGTCATTAGATGCCTATATAAAGCAAATTCAAGAAAAAAAGAAACTAATTGCAGATGCAGAACGGGACTTGTTAATATTTGAAAAAATATTAGTATCAACTCCCTTTGATGCTTTATATGAAGAAAGATGTCAATTTGGGAGTATGTCGTTCGGTTTAAATCAAGCTGATGCTTATAGATTATTTAATGACTTAAAAATTAAAACTGAATCAGAGTGGAATAAAATAATTAATCAACTTAAAAATAACACTATAAAAGCAAAAGAACAATTAGCATCTGAAATACAAACAATCACAAACTCGGAGATTTATAAAAAGGGTATCCGCATATTTGAGGGTAATAAAGAACTGAAAGATTTAAATACTAAAATTCAAGAAGAAGAAAAGACTCTCGCCGTTATTGATGAAATGCAGAGTAAACTTGATAAAATCATACAACAACAAAATAGCTCGATTATACATATTATTAATACTCATTGTTCCTTTAAGAAAAGTGCAAAACAAGTCTCTGAATCACTTTTAATTTCATATGACGGTCTTGACATTCATATAAATATTAATTTTCATAAGAAAGATTTGCAGGATTTTTTGGAAAACAGGCTTAATCAAAGAGGTTATGAGCGACAAGGATATTTACAAGAATTACTGAATAATTATGATGATAATAATGAAAGCAATAGTAGCTCTTTTTTTAAGGACTTGCTAACAGGGGATGTCTTACTTAAAAATGGATATGATGCACAAAATGTTGCCGTAGAATTTTTATCACGGAATTGGTACAGTCTTAATTATGGCATAACATATCAAGCAGATACTTTTGCAAATATGTCAGAAGGAAAACAAGCTTTTGTAATTTTGAAATTACTTTTGGATTTTAGCGACAAAAAGTGTCCGATACTTATAGATCAACCAGAAGATAGCTTAGATAATCGCGCTATATATAATGAATTGGTAGCATATATCAAACGCAAAAAGCGAGAGCGTCAGATAATACTCGTAACACACAATTCCAATGTTGTGGTTAGTGCTGACGCTGAAAATGTAATTGTTGCTAATCAAAATGGCACTGATACTCCCAATTGGGGTGGTTTTAAATTTCAATACATTCATGGAGCATTAGAGAATACAAAAAGTAAAGATGAAGCAGATTCACAAATATTATCTTCACAAGGAATACGAGAACATATTTGTGACATTTTGGAAGGTGGACGAGAAGCTTTTGAAAAGCGTGAACAAAAGTATGGATTTAGAAGGTGATATAATCCAAATATACGGAAAATCCGATGAAGCCGCAACTTCATCGGATTTTCCGCTTTTCATACATTCGGGATTTTTCCTTTGCCGATTACTTCACCGTCCCTGCAATGCTCTATGATGCCGGGCGAAAATCCTATCTCCCCGATTGCGATATGCCGGATATACTCCGCATATTCCTGACCTTGAAAATTCCTGCCCATGAGGTTTTTGAAAATCATCCTTATGCTTGTTCCGTCATCGCTGTGCAGGATGATTTTTCCGTTCTGTCTGATTTCTTCCATGATTGAAACTTGTTTTTGTGAATACTATCGTAGATTGGGACAGCGGTTTCTTTGCTACTTTCTTTGTCCGCCATCATGCTCACCGAAAGAAAGTAGGGCGGCTTTTGCCGCCGCCACTCAAAAACGGGTGTAGAGTCCCGTTACCATCGTGAACATTTCTTCCAGCATATCGCAGTATATGCCATCGTGCGTTGCAATGTCCTTTGTCTTGCACTCGAATGTCTTTTTACTGAACGTCCTGCGGTAGAAACGCATATTGTAGAGGTCTAATCCTGCATCGTAGATGATGTCAAGGCGGTTTGCGCTTGTCTTGTTCCTCGCAAGGCTCATGCGTAAGCCGTTGCCCATGTCTATAAAGACCTTGCTTCCCGTCATGGCGACAAAGCGTCTGCCGCCTATCTGCTCTAAAATCGTCTTTGCTATCATGCTTTTCTTGGTTTTAGGTTGGCGGTGCGGACACCGCCAACTTGTTTAACATTCTGTTATCTCGGCAATGGGTGTGTTTCGTTTCAACCATTCCATCAGGCACTCCATATTGTACTCGCTTGTGATGACTGCCGTATGGCTGTCAATGGCGGTAAACCTGCTGCTCTCGTAGTCGTCTATCCACCCTTTTAGGGTATCAACTCCCCACGCTTCAGCATCGTCAAAGATGCCGTCCAATATTTTGATAGGCTCGCTGAACTTCACTATCAGCGTTTGATAAGCTGCGTTCATCGTCTGTCCTCCTTTCCTTCCTTTGCCGTGAGCCACTTGTCCCGTGCGGCTCGGCACTCGTCCAACGTAGGTTTGACACAAGAGAACAACTCTCCGTCTGTGGGGTGGCGGTAGTCGTACTGCACAAGTGTCCGCTTGCGTCTGCCGATACCTAATTGGAAACGCTCGTATTTCTCCGTACCTGCTTCCGTACAGGTGCTTACTCCGTTGATTGTCATTCGTGTTGCCATAATCGTTGATTTTATTTAGAGTGGTTAAAAATGTACTGACAGCACTCTGTTTTGCATCACCATTTCGGGGTTATTCGTGTAGCGTTGGTGCATATAGAAATGGTGGGAGCCGAAGCCGTAAAGGAAAAACCTGTCAAGTCCGTGCTTCTCGGCAAAGTCCTTTACACTCCGTCTTAACTGCTCCTCACTTGTTGCAAGAGTGAGGAGGTTCACAAATTCAAGGAACATCGTGGGGATTTTATCGTCCCACAGACAAACCATGCTTTCAATTCTTACTTCCATTTTGTTGGGTATTATAGGTTGATACTATGCCGCTTCCATCCGCTGGCGGATAAGGTTCACGTTGCTGTTCACAAGGTTTACAATGCGGTCGTGGTACTCGGTATTGGAATTGTGCAAGCCACGACTTTGCACCACTTCCAATGTCTTCAAGGAAACCTCCACCGTTTCTATGCGCTTGCCGTCAATGGTGGCGGATAGGATAAGGGAGTTCTTTTCAAGGAAATAGGAGTTGGAAAACACACAATGGTGCAGTTCCGTCCCTTCCGCTGCAAACTCCGCCACGCTCTCCAACACACGCACCTGCAAAGTGCCGTCCGTAAAGGCAATGCCGAAGAATATGCCTTTGAGTTTGCGGTATGCCTTTTCGTGTTTCTTCGCTTGGCGGATGCGTTCCTCCAATTTCTTGCGCTCTATCTCCTTGTTGCGCTTGTGCATAAGTCTGTCGTGTTCGGCTTTGAGGTCGGAGGGGCAGACGTACTTCGGGCTGTTCGTATCCTTGCCGAAATGCCGCAGGAGGTCTATGGTGTCACGCCACATGGAGCCGTCCGAAATGGTGTAGCCGTTGCGGATACATATCTTTATGGATGCCCAATACCTTTCTATGTCAAAAGAACTGCGGATGTAGTGGCGCAACATGGGGTATTGCCCTGCCTTCAACAGCGTTTCGGCTCGGCTGTCGGAAAGGATAGCCGTGAAAAGGTCGTAAGGCAGTATGTTGTGGTATTCGCCATTGAAGCCGTTGCGTTTCAGTTCGGGTATGAAACGCTGTCGGGGATAGGTGCAGACGGGGTTTATATCGTATGCACGGAGTTTGTTGTTCTTGCGTACCTCCATGTCGCTGTATTCCGCCCATAGGTCGTAGTAAAGTATGGACATTCCACGCAGTCGGGCAACGGTGGTGGTTGTGCCTTTGGCTGAAATCCACCGTTGCACCACTTCATAAATGGAATACCCGGCTGCCTGCCCTGCCTTGTATCGGGACTTGACGAAGAAGAAGCGTATCACTTGGTACTGCTTGCTGGTCGTGACAATGGAGAAGTATTCGTTCTCGCTGAAAACGCTCTTTCGGGTGCGCAACGCTTCCAACTGCATACCGCAATGGGGGCAGGTACATCCGCAAAGGGTGTCTGCAAGGTCGTGGTCGCTTTTCCATGAATGTCCGCACTCGGTGCAGATGTTCGTGCCGTCCGCCCTCTTGATGGCGTAATGCTTGAAGCAATGGCGGAAAGCGTATGCCCTCTGTGTGGCGGTCAATTTAGGAAGTCGCTCGCTCAATCGTGCGACTTCCTGCTGTATGGGTGTTCTCGGTTTCATAATCAGAAATTGAATAGGTTGGGTTGTTGTACTTCTTGTGCGGTCGCTTTGGTGGCGGTTCTCGGCTTGCTGCGGTTCTGCAACTTGCGGAGTTCCTCCTCTTGGTATCTGCGGAGTGCATTCTGCCGTGCTTCCGCCTTTTCCTCTGCGGTGAGTTCCACCACGTGGTTCACCGCCACTTGGCATTGGATAGGCTTGCCAACTTCTATCTCGTTCTCGTCATAATAATGCACGGCTTGCCCGAATATCTCCCCGTCCGTGAAGCCGTTGCAACCGCTCCGCTGCACGTAGTTGAGAATGTAGGTGACGCAATCGTCTATGTTCTTGGCAGGGTTGCGGTAGTTCCTCGCAAAGAGCGTATCTTCCGCTGCACGCTGCTCCAGATACATCTGTATCGTTCTCTTGAAATGTTCTGTTCCTTTCATATCGCTGTCTTTTTTAGATTGTCTGTTTCAGTATTTCTCTCCAATAGGTCGGCTCTACCTCGCTCAGAAGGAAGTCTGTAAAGTCCCTCCGTGCGTCCTTGTTCAGTTCTCGGTAGAGTTCACGGAACACGGATATGTTGCCGTTGATGTACGTTTCCACCATGTACACGAAGATGTTGTCCACCTCGTAGTATCTGCACTGCTGCGCTGCCGTTTTGCTGCTTCTCTTTGCCATGTCGGTAAGGATTAAAGGGTGAATAACCAAAGGATGAAGCCGAAGAAGGCGGTTGCGGAAAGGATAGCCACGATTACGCCTATCGCCACTCGGAACACTCCGTTTACAATCTCTCTAATGATGCCCCAAAGGATGCCGAACACCCCGAAGGCGGTGCGCACCATCAAGCCGCATATCGCAAGCCCTATGTACTGCGCCATTTGTCTGAAATTTGCCGTTGCCGTCATAGCCGTATTATTTGTTAAGTTCCACGATGCTGTCAATCCTGCCGTAAAGGAAACTGCGGAGTGCGGTCTTGTCGGTAGCCTTGTATTCCGTCCAGTGTCCGTACTGCTTCACAATGTAGGTTCGGAGAATGTCGGAGAAGTCAAACATCCACCCTTGCAAGGGTACTGCGCTCTTGAAATAGGTATTGCTGTTCACGTTGCGTGTAAGCCAATCCTTTTCCTCTCGGCTCAATTGTTCACCGTTGTTGAGTTTGGTGCGAAGTCCGTACACCTTGGTGTCTTGCAGGTTCTCCAAACTTGGTACTTCCCATGCCACGAATTTTATTGCTATTGCTGTCCTCATATCCGTTGTTTTTTGATTTTTAATGCGGATTCAAGAGCTGAGGGAGTTGAGTTTCAAACTATCTTATCTGC